>Ga0114970_10000951_pt1 | contig 21865 bp, 17 predicted proteins | sample M_140205_XF_Meta_FD_87030 | JGI IMG/M metagenome (GOLD analysis project Ga0114970, IMG submission 87030) | Freshwater microbial communities from Lake Montjoie, Canada to study carbon cycling - M_140205_XF_MetaG | ecosystem: Environmental > Aquatic > Freshwater > Lake | place: Lake Montjoie...
AAATCGCGAATACAAACCTCGACCCCAGCCGGATTGCAGGCCTGAAAAACGGCGGCAAAATTCTCCGAGTTGGCAGCCAAGAGGGCGCTTTTTCAAACTCTGCTTTATTCAGCGTCTCCTTAGCGGTTAAATTAGCAGCAGCCAATCCAGAAGCTGCATGGGGATTTTCAAAACAAATTCCATTTGTACCGGACAGGATCGCCTTCTCAGTTCCTCTTATGAGGCAATGGGGACGTGAAGATCCGCTCAAAGCATTAGAGAGAAGCCGTGACCTGCCGGACGGTGAACTGCGGCTGATGGCCACGAACTCAGCACTCGAAGGCTGGGCCAAGAAAGCTCCGTTGGAGGCACTTCAGTGGGCGGGCGCCAATCTATCAGCTTCGTATCGCAGAACAGCTTACGCTCAGATTGGGGAAGTCTGGGTGCGCAGTGGAGGTGGTGCTAAGGCCGCAGACTGGGGAATGAACTTGAGCAATGAGATCGAGCGAATTTTTTATGTCGCCGAGGTCCTCGAGAACTGGGCTGAAATTCTGCCTATGGACGCAGCGAATTGGGTTTCCAAGCTCCCCCCAGGAAAATTCCATGATCTCATGATCTCCAAAGTGGCCGATGTATGGGTTCAGCACTATCCCAAGACAGCCGCTGAATGGATAGTCCTGTCTGAGGATTATCATTGGTTGCTACCTAATGCGGTGGGAAAATGGGCGAGATTTGACCACATTGCGGCATCGGCATGGTTGTCATTGATTGCAGACGAGCATTTGTCCGAGTTATGTCATGCAGCGATTGTGACCGAATGGGCCATATATAATCCCGCTGCAGCATACAAATGGTCAGAAGCCAATTTGAAAGGCGAGCAGCTTACGAATGCGCGCAGAATCATTCTCGGAAACTGGACAGCCGACTACCCTCTTGAGGTGCTGATTTGGTCTCAGGATTTAAAGCCCCAGGAGAAGCACATGTCAGCTTTAGAGGTTATTTTTGATACTTGGTCCCTATCTGACCTTACGGCCTGCAAAGATTGGGTGAAGAAGCAAAAGGCTGGCCTTGAGAAAGATATAGGTCTTAGTCGGCTTGCGGATACTTTGATGGAGTCTGACCCTGAGGAGGCCGCCGGGTTGGCACTCTCGATTGAAAATCCTAGCGTTAAAACGATGAGTCTCTCTCAAATTATAGAAAATTGGAAAAGAACCGAGCCAGAGAAAGCTAATGCCTGGGTTCAAAAACATCCAAACGTTCTTAATTTAGTGAAACCGTAGAGGCGTTGATCGAAGTGACGTATTGAACTGAGAATAAAAGCTACGGATAGACGTGATTATGGTACAGGCGCTTGTAAATATTTTCCAAATCGGGCAACCTACCTCGAAGGCTAAAATACGTTCTCCTTTGAGCCTCTAGGAGGCTATCGCCGCCAAGATCTGTCTGGTTAATTTGATCCGATTGGCTGATAACGCCGCGGTTTCCGATGATATCCAAAAAACTGGGTTGATATATTCTGCCAGAATCGTCGAGGAAGTGTTCCGCAAAGTTTCCGCCCAGTTTAACTAATGCCATTCCTTTGCCGGTGTACCCTCTTCCCAGGCTTGTTTGCCCTTTCCAAAAGGTTCCAGCCCCATAAGTCGATTTCTGGAAAACGATGGCGCTAACCGAAGAAAGTCCGATAGACTTTGCCATTGTCACATGGCCAGCTTCGTGAATGGAAGCAAATGACAGTGTTCCAATAGGAGCATCGACGGTAAGCGGTTCCGGTCTTTCTGGCTCGCTCGTCATCAACAGTCCTGTGCACGTGAGCATAAGATAGTAATATGTGTATGAAGACATTACCAGCCTCACTATCCCACAGCAGCGATGGCAATGAGCGTCATTTATTGAGTTACCCCAAGTTAATCCACTTTACTTCGCTGAAAGTCATCTTGTCTTCATCGAATACAAAACTGCCAACGAACCGCTTTCTCTCTATCAAAGTTTGCGCCAGCCAGTGTTCGTCATCGGCCCACATCTGATCAAACGGCAGTGCATCCAGCGAAGTCCACAGCGGCACAGCCTCGGGTGTCTCAACCGCTTCGCCTTCGTGCTTAGTGGCGACAAAAACATCCACATGCATGCTCAAGCCATCGACAAATTGAAATCGGAGCTCGCCATGATGGTTCGGCTTTAGCGCGGTGACTCCCAGCTCTTCTTGGGTCTCGCGCACGGCACACTCCTCTGAGGTTTCGCCGGGCTCGATCTTGCCTCCTGGGCCGTTAATCTTGCCTGCCCCAAGACCACGTTTTTTGCGGATGAGCAGAACTTCTCGCTTCACTTCATCGATGATAAACATCAACGTTGCGCGGACGCCGGGCTGCCAGGTTTTCCAGTCGATGATCACGTGAGTCAGCGTTTCTTCCAAGGCAGCGCCCGCAACCAGCGTTTACCGCCCTTAATTTCCATGGACTGGGCAAGGATTTCGGTGTCCCCAGCATCGAAGTCCTCGGCACGCGGCAGACCTACTGGCAAATCATACGCAGGTTCAGGCACCGGGAGGGATTCTGGTAGTGGCGCCACGACAGGCTTTTGATTCAACGGCACTACCGAGTTGAGCGGTGCCACAAGACCACCGGAAATGATCATCTTCATCGCTTCTTCGATAGTAATCGGCGCATCGCTGACTTTTTCAGAGTCAACCACCAGCAAAATGCCAGTCATCGGGCTGGGCGCGGTGGGGAGCAGCACACAGGTCATCGCCTTGCCGTTCTGCGGATCACAATACTGACCGGTCGCGAAACCGATCATGCGCATGCCGGGTACGGGATAGTCAATATAGACAACGCGTTTAAAATTTTGCTTGGTGCCGCCAAGACTACGAAAAGCGTCGATCACCTGCTTCAGCGGCCGATAGATAACAGCAACCAGCGGGATGCGCAGCAGCAGTTTATCAATGGCCGTGACAAAATGGACACCGATAACGTTCGTCGCCATAAAACCGAGACCGATGATGGCGAGTACGGAGAACAGGAAGCCGATGAAATTGGTGAGACTTTCGAGTTTCGGATCCTCAATGTTCAGCACCGTCTCGTCGGAGAGTTCGTTGACCAGATTCACCACCTGGGCCAGCACTGGCTTGCTCCAGCCGTGCAGCAGGTCGTAAATCGAATACAAAATCCAAAACGTGATGATCAGCGGCATCGCCAGCGCGAGACCAGCCAGAAACTTATTGCGCAGCCACACGCCCCAGCCCTTCGGCGCATGCGCCTCGTGCGTTGGAACTGTGCTGGTTGTTTCGGTGGTCATTTAAATCAATCTCGACGCGCTACTGAGAACGCGCAGAAGTCGCTTCGTTCAGCAATATTCCGTGATTACGCTCCGACGAGCATGCGCGCCGGATTTTCGATGCAGTCTTTGACGCGAATGAGGCATGATACGGCTTCCTTGCCATCGACGACACGATGATCGTAGCTCATAGCGAGATACATCATCGGGCGAATGACAACCTGACCATCGACGGCGACCGGACGCTGCTGGATGCTGTGCATGCCGAGGATGGCACTCTGCGGCGGGTTGATGATCGGTGTGCTAAGGAGGGATCCATAGACACCGCCATTGGAGATGGTGAACACGCCACCAGTAAGGTCGCTGACCTGAATTTTACCCTCTTTGGCCTTCGCGGCGTAGCCGAGGATCTCTTTTTCGAGTTCGGCAAAGGACTTCTGATCGCAGTCACGCAGCACCGGCACAATCAGACCACGTTCAGTGCCAACGGCGACGCCAATGTCGTAATAATGCTGCTGCACGATCTCATCGCCTTCGACGCGGACGTTGACCTGCGGCACAGCTTTGAGCGCTTCGACGACTGCTTTGATGAAGAAGCTCATGAAGCCAAGTTTGACGCCATTTTTGGCTACAAAGCTGTCTTGCAGCTTCGAACGCATGGCCATGACGTTGCTCATGTCGCATTCGTTAAAGGTCGTCAAAATCGCCGCTGTATGCTGGGCGCTGACGAGTTGCTCGGCGATCTTCCGGCGCAGCGGACTCATCTTTTTGCGCGTCACACGGCCATCCGCAGAAACGGGTGCCTTGGCGGCTGGTTCTGGGGTCGGCTCGGGTTTCGGCACGACCTTGAATTCCGTGACATTGGCTGGCTTGGCTTCAGGCTTGGGTGCTTCGGCTTTGGTCGCAGGTGCGGGTTTCGGCGCTTCGGCTTTCGCGGCTGGGGCAGCGGCGCTTTCGTCGATCTGACCAACCACAGCGCCGACTTCGACATCGTCTCCGGCCTGTTTGCCGATATGCAATGCGCCGGAGGCTTCAGCAGTGACTTCGGCAGCGACCTTGTCGGTTTCGAGTGTGAGGAGGATGTCGCCGATTTTAACATGGTCACCTTCTTTGAAGTGCCATTTGGCGATCTGACCACCGGCGACGGATTCGCCGAGTGCGGGGATTTTGATATCGGAGGGCATGACGGGGTATTGGGGGAAAAAGGATCAAGCGTTGAAGGCCGCCTCGACCAGATTTTCCTGTTCGAGAGAGTGAATAGCCTTGGAGCCAGCAGCGGGGCTGGAACTGCGTTCGCGTCCGGCGTAGCGCAGCTTGTGATTGGAGAGTTCCTCCAGACGCGGGCGGATGTAATAGAATGCACCCATGTTGCGCGGTTCCTCTTGGCACCAGATCCACTTTTTCTGGGCACGTGGGTATTTGGCGACGATCTCCTTCAGCATCTCGTAATTCAACGGATACAACTGCTCGATGCGAATGATGGCAGCATTCTTGATTTTATTCTCCGCACGGAAATCGAGTAGATCATAATACACTTTACCGCTGCAAAGAATGAGACGCGTGACGCGCTCCGGCGGGGCGGGAAGCTGATCGTCGTCGAGCACCTCTTTGAACGTGGTGCCCTCGGCCATTTCAGCGAGTTTGGAGACGCACTTCGGATGACGCAGCAAACTTTTCGGCGTCATGACGATGAGCGGCTTGCGCGTGCTGCGCTTGAGCTGACGACGCAGCGCATGGAAATACTGCGCGGGCGTGGTGAAATTGCAGACCTGCATGTTGCCGCCGGCGCAGAGTTGGAGGAAGCGCTCAAGGCGTGCGCTGGAGTGCTCTGGCCCCTGCCCTTCATAACCATGCGGTAGCAGCAGCGTGATGTGGCTTGGCCGCTGCCATTTGCTTTCCGCACTGGCGATGAATTGGTCGATAATCACCTGCGCACCGTTCACGAAATCACCAAATTGCGCCTCCCAGCACACGAGAAGGTTGCTAGTGAGCAGCGAATAACCGTAATCAAAGCCAAGCACGGCAGCTTCGGACAACAGACTGTTATAGACGCAGTAGCGTCCTTGTTCGGCCTGCAAATGATTCAATGGAATGTGGCGCTCACGCGACTGGGAGTCATAAAACACCGAGTGACGCTGGCTAAAGGTACCACGCCGCACATCCTGACCACTCAGGCGCACGCCATGACCTTCCGTAAGCAATGTGCCAAAGGCCAAGGACTCCGCGTAGGCCCAGTCGATGCCTTCGCCGGCCTCGATGGCCTTCTTGCGCGCAGCGAGGAAGCGTTTGGCAATCGTTGGATGCAAATTGAAGCTCTCCGGCACTTCCAGCAGACGCTCGCCCACTTTTTTCAGATTCTTGAGCACCACACCGGTCTTCACCGGATTGTAGTCATAAGCAGGCTGCGGCATGGCCATGCTGCCTTCAAACGGATTGCCACCATCGGCGTTCTTGTCTTTGTCGGCGAGTGTGGTGATGCCTTGTTCGAGTTCGTCGTCGAGTTCGCGCTGGAGTGCGGCGGAACCTGCTTCGTCCAGAACGCCTGTTGATGCGAGATCAAGGCGGAACAGCGTCGCGGTGGAAGGATGCTCGGCAATAGAACGCGCCATGTTGGGCTGCGTGAAGCCGGGTTCATCGGTCTCGTTGTGGCCATGACGGCGGTAGCAAACGATGTCGAGGATGACATCGCGGCTGAAGGTCTGACGGAACTCGAGCGCGAGCCGCGTGGCATTCATCACTTCCATCGGGCAGTCGCCATTCACATGGAAGACTGGAGCCTCAATCATTTTCGCCACATCCGTGCAGTAATCGGAGCTGCGCGCATCTTCCGGCATCGTGGTGAAGCCGATCTGGTTGTTCACGATGATATGAATCGTGCCACCGGTGCGGTAACCTGGAAGCTGGGAGAGATTGAGCACCTCGGCCACGAGACCCTGCCCCGCGAAGGCGGCATCACCGTGAATGAGCACTGGAATGACTTTTTTGCGTTCCTTCGTGTCGCCCAGCGCACGCTGACGTGCACGCGCCATGCCTTCGACGACGGGATCGACGGCTTCGAGATGGCTCGGATTCGGCGCGAGCATCACACCCACGGAATCACCACTGCTCGTCTGCCGCACGGTTTCAAAACCAAGATGATACTTCACGTCACCGTCACCGGAGACCATGTTCGGCACGTAGTTCTCACTGAACTCGTAGAAGAGGTATTCCAAAGGCTTGCGCAGGAAATTCGCCAGCACACTGAGACGACCACGGTGCGCCATCCCGAGAATGATTTCTTTGCCGCCCTGAGCAGGCATGCCTTCGAGAATAGTCTCCAAGGCCACCAGCATCGATTCGCCGCCTTCCACAGAGAAGCGCTTCTGGCCGACGAAACGACGATGCAGAAAGCGCTCGAAGGATTCTGCCTCCAGCAGCCAGCGCAGGGCATTGATTTGATCCTGCGCTACCGGTTTGGCATCGAGATCACGAGCTTCCACCCGTTCCAGCAACCAAACACGCACCTCGGGATGATGGATGTGCATGAATTCAAAACCGGTGCGCCCACAATACGTGCGGTGCAAATCACCGAGCATCGTCTTGAGCTTCATGTGGCGGCCATTGCGGAAAAGATGCGTCTGCACCTCCTCCTCAAGTTCATCCGCCGTAAAGCCAAGACCAGCCAGCGTCAGTGCGGGAACTTCCGGACCTTCCTTATCGAGCGGATCGAGATGCGCGGCGGTATGCCCCAACGAACGGAAGGCATACAGCGCGTTCGACACGCGCATGCGGAAGTTCAACGTTTTCTCTGATAGCGGTGCAGCACCTGCGGCACCTGCAGTGCCTTTGGTCGCGAGCCGGGCCATGCCCAGTTCGAAACCTTCAAAAAACGATGACCACAGTGGTTCGACAGAACCAGGGTCGTTTTTCCAATCCACGTATTTGGACTCGAGGAAATCCGCGTTGGCGCGGTACGGCAATGTAGCACTCATGAGGGGGGGCGGAGAGAATGCGCTCATTCGCTGCAAGTGCAAATCAGGAAAGGCTGCTTTTGCACACCTTTTCGAGGGTGTAAACCCATCCCTTGCGCAGGCTACGCTGCCTTCCTGTTAATTCTCCTTGGCTCGCGGCTTTTTCTGCTCAAGCCATGCCCGCAAAAAATAATCAAGGGAAAGATCGGGGCCGGGGTAATCTGGCGACGGATCGAGCAATGAGCGCGGCTCGAGCTTCACCTTGCGGCTGTTCAACTCCTGGACAAGCGCTTCAAGGTCCTGGCTGATCTGCTGTAGGGACCTGGGGTTTTCAAAGGTTCGGGGTAGTTTGAGTTTGGTGCCCGCCTGCAAAGCGCACAGCTCCAGCCAGAGCGCGATGACCCTGCCGACAGATGAACTGGCCGGAGGTTCGGCGCACATGCCTGCCATGAAATCGGTAGTGAATTCAAAAGCGCTGCCATCCATGCCTACGAACGCCCTGCTGCCGGAATGATAACTGGTGTTTTCCAAAACCTTTTCCGTGGCGGCATGCAGCACCCGGACGAACTCCTCGCTCAGTTCCACTGCAAACGCACCCTGGCGCTCTGCGCCGTCCTCGTCATTTCCGAGGATGCGCACCACCAGTACCGGAGTCGGGTTCAAGACATCTTTTTTGGGATCATACCAAACGGTCATGTCCATGCAGCCATGGGTGCTGAAGGCCGCCAGCCGAAGGCTGAACCGCTGGTTTTTGGGCGTCGCCCTGAGCGCTTCAAACCGCCGATGCGTGCGCACAAAGGTGTCATACTCGGAAGCGTCCACTGCGGGCTTAATGGGTGCTAGGCAAAACTCAGTTTGAGCTGCGGACGGCTGTGCCATGAGCTGCCATGCCAGCAGCGCCAATACGGTGAGTTGGGAACGGTTCATGAACATGCGCCAGGTGGGGGTGATCTCATCATGCTAATCCGCCACGCCCGGCAACCACCAGCTTTTTCCGTGAGGATAGCAGGCCAAAGCAATTGCAGGCTTAGCATGAGCGGCACAAAGTTAAGAGCGTTGATCGGAAAAATGGAATCGGTGTGCAACTGGCTGACAAACTGAAGCGTGCCGAACGCAATCGGCCGGGTTCAGCACGGGAATGACCTGAGATCAACTGCAGCGGCATGCAGGCTCGTGTTTGCCTGAACCGCACCCAACCCACACCTTGGACTGAAACCAAGCCGCTAAGCCTTCTTGGCCACCACCATATAACGCAGCACCCTCGCCAGCGTGGGGCGCATTTCTTTGCGGTCCACGATCATATCGACGAGGCCATGCTGCATCATGAACTCGGCGGTCTGGAAGCCAGGAGGCAGGTCGGCATGCGTGGTTTCCTTGACCACACGGGGACCGGCGAAGCCGATCATGCACTTCGGTTCGGCGATGATGAGATCGCCGAGGGTCGCAAAGCTGGCGGTGACGCCGCCGGTAGTCGGGTGTGTGAGCACGGAGATGTAGGGCAGGCAGGCTTCCGCGTGGCGGGCGAGGGCACCGCTGGTTTTAGCCATCTGCATCAAGCTCAAAATGCCCTCATGCATGCGGGCGCCGCCGGAGGCGGAGAAGACGATAACCGGCTTGCGCTCGGCGGTGGCGGCCTCAATGGCGCGGGTGATCTTTTCACCGACGACGCTGCCCATGCTGGCACCGAGGAAGCGGAAATCCATGATCGCAACCAGCAAGGCGATGCCTTCGATACTCGCACGACCCGTGACGACAGCCTCAGTGAGTCCAGTCTTGGCCTGATAGGCCTTCACCTTGTCCAAATAGCCTTTGAAGCCGAGGGCGTTCACGGAATCGAGCTTCTGGTCCATCTCGACGAAGCTGCCTTCGTCCACCAGACTGGCGATGCGCTCGTCTGAGCCAATGGTAAAGTGGTAGCCGCAACTGGTGCAGACGCGGAGGTTTTTGGCGAGCGCCTGCTCAAACAGGCTTTCATTGCACGACGGACATTTCGTCCAGAGGCCTTCCGGCATGTCGCGTTTCTTTTCGCCTAGATCGTCAACGGAGCGTTTTTTGAAAAATCCCATGGTAGTTCAGTCAGTGTGGGCATCCTGCGGTGGCGGACCTGCTGGTGCGTCTCCCCGAGTGGCATGTCGCAGGAGTTGCAGGACGGAAAACCGCCTAGCGTTCGCACTGTCAGGCCCAGCCTAGGCCGGACGCGGGGACGATCCTAGCCGCGTGCTACGGTGATGACCACCACTTTTTCTGCCCCACCCTCACGCCGCAGAATCCGGGCGCACTCGCTGGTCGTCGCTCCCGTGGTGAAAACATCGTCCACCAGCAGGATGCGGCGACCTTGGGTGTGGCAGATTTTCTCCCAAAACCGGGGTTTCCGCAGCGCAAAGGCGCCCCGCAGGTTCCGCAGCCGCTCATCGCGGTCCAGATTCGCCTGCGAATCCGTCTCGCGAATGCGGGCGAGTGCGTTCGCGGCAGGAATGCCGGTCAACTGCGCCAGCCGCAGAGACAGCTCCCAACTCTGATTGAATTCCCGGTCCAGTTCCCGGCTGCGATGCAGCGGCACCGGCACCAGCAGCCAGTCCGCGAGATTTTCCTGAGCCAACCGCGGTTCGTCCAACGTCCGCAACAGCAGCTTTGCCAGCGCACCCCGCAGATGCAGCCGCCGCTCATATTTAAACTGATGCACCAACTCACGCACCGCCTCCTCCGCGCTACACGCCGCCACGGCGAAATCGAATTCTAATTTGCGGCCGCTGCAATTGGCGCAGCGAAACTCGTTCGTAAACGCGCCGTCATAAACCTCACCGCACACCCTGCAATAAGGCGGTTCCACCATTGGCAGCGCCTCTTCACAGCCCTTGCAAAACCACCCACGCGCCCCATCCCCCAGCGGCACGTGGCACACGCAGCAGAGTGATGGATAAATCAGGTCCACGAATGCCGACCATGCTGGCTGCATCGCTCGTTTTAGGCGTGATTCGGCGGGAGGACCGGGAAAGGACATCGGTGAAGTTTAATTGCGATTTGAAGCATGCCAACTGCGAGCCTAAATGCGCGCATGGCACGCATCGGCACCCCCCTATCCTCCACCGCAACCAAAGTCATGCTCCTCGGCTCCGGCGAGCTGGGCAAGGAAGTCGTCATCGAACTCCAACGCCTCGGTTGCGAAGTGATCGCCGTGGATCGTTACGCCAATGCTCCGGCCATGCAGGTCGCGCACCGCAGCCACATTGTTTCGATGCTCGATGGCGAAGCGCTGCGCCGCCTCGTGGAAGTGGAGAAGCCCGACTGCATTGTCCCCGAAATCGAGGCCATCGCCACCGACACGCTGCTGGAACTCGAAAACGAAGGCTTCCGCGTCGTGCCGACTGCACGTGCGGCCAAACTTACGATGAACCGCGAAGGTATCCGCCGCCTTGCCGCTGAAGAACTTAGTCTCAAAACCTCACCCTACATCTTTGCAGCCACCGAAGAGGAGTTCCGCGCCGCGATTGAAAAAATCGGCATGCCCTGCGTCGTGAAGCCCATCATGAGCAGCTCGGGCAAAGGTCAGAGCGTCGTCAAAACCGCCGCCGACATCGAACACTCATGGAAATACGCCCAGGAAGGCGGTCGCGCCGGCAAAGGCAAAGTCATCGTCGAAGGCTTCGTCGATTTCGATTACGAGATCACCATGCTCACCGTGCGTCACGTAGGGGGCACGTCCTTCTGCGCCCCCGTGGGCCATACGCAGATCAAAGGCGATTATCGTGAGTCCTGGCAGCCACATCCGATGTCTAAAAAAGCGCTCGATGCGGCCGAACACATGGCCGGAGCCATCACCGAAGCCCTCGGTGGTCGCGGCTTGTTCGGCGTCGAGATGTTCATCAAAGGCGACGACGTGATCTTCAGCGAAGTTTCGCCACGCCCGCACGACACCGGCCTCGTCACCCTCATCTCGCAGGACTTGAGTGAGTTCGCACTCCATGTGCGGGCCATTCTCGGCCTGCCGATCCCCAACATCCATCAGCACGGCCCCAGCGCGAGCTGCGCTGTGCTCGTAGAAGGCGAATCCGCCAAAGTACAATTCGGCGCACTCGATCATGTCCTCGCCGAACCCGACACGCAGGTGCGTCTCTTCGGCAAACCCAGCGTCAGCGGCCAGCGCCGCATGGCTGTCACCCTCGCCCGCGCCGAAAACATCAACGAAGCCCGCGCCAAAGCCCACCGCGCCGCCAAAGCGATGGAAATCCGGCTATGATAAATTCGTGATTGCGTCCAGTGGGCCGCTCATGTTAACACCTCTACATGCCTGTGACCGCTCACCTGAGCCATCTCATCAAATTGCTCGACGACGACTCTGAAGTCGTGCGTCAGGCGGTAAAGCAGGAGCTGACCGGTATGCGGCGCGATCTGCCGCAGCACGTCGAGTCGTTGGAAACTCCATTGAGCGCAGATGAAGAACATCTGGTAGCGCAGATGCTTGAACCCGCACGCCGCACGGAACTCGAAGAGACATGGATGCGCTGGCGTTGGATGGAAGGCCCGGATGCGCAGCTTGAGGAAGGCTTGAGCCAGCTCTCCGCCTTCTTGAACGGCTGGAAAACACAATCGTCCGATCTCGCCAAACGTCTCGACGCGATGGCCGAAGAAGCCTTTGCTGAAAACGGTCGCATGGACGCGCACGAACTCGCGCAGTGGCTGTTCGCGCCGCGTGGTGGTATCACGCGCTTCCGTGGCAACAGCAAGGATTACTACTCGCCGGCGAACAGCAATCTCTTCTGGGTGCTGGACACCGGCCTGGGGAATCCCATCAGCCTCTGCTGCCTCTACCGCCTGCTCGGCCATCGTTTTGGCCTCGTCATCGAAGGCTGCAACTTCCCTGGCCACTTCCTCTCCCGTGTGACCTATCAGGACCAAACGTGGTTGGTGGATTGCTTTAACCGTGGCCGCTTCATGCTGGCCGCCGACGTGGCAAAACACCATCCCGCCGCCAATCCCGGCATGGAAGACCTCATCCGCGAACCCGCCACCGCTGACGGCACGCTACTCCGCATCCTGCGCAATCTCGACGAGGCCTACGAACGCCTCAGCCTCCTCCCGGAACGCCAGTTCATGCGCCGCTTGGCTGTGAAGTTGATGGAAGAATAATTCGCCGAGTTGTCGAGCGTGGCGTGGATCAGCATCCGGGCGCATCTTGTGACGAGTTCAGCACCCGAAATGAGATTGCCCCGCAGCGCATCCTCGCCCATAACTCGTGGCCAATGACGGGCGCACTACGCAGACTCTCCCTTGGATTCATCCTAATGGCCGCGGCGGCGGCGGTGCTGCTGCTGTCGGATCTCGGATCACGCGTTTCGAACACGCCGCAGTCGAAATCGGGCCGCGCAATGCGTGTGGCCATTCTCCAGCACGCTTCACAAGCAATCTTGGAGCAGGGCCGTGAAGGAATGATCACGGGATTGAAGGAAAAGGGCTGGGAACGCGGGAAGAATCTCGACGTGAAGCTCTACAATGCCGAGGGCGACAACGCGGTGTCACAAACCATCGCGAAAGAAATGGCAGGCGGTGGCTATGATTTGCTCATGACCATCAGCACCGTGTCGCTCCAGGCCGTCGCAAACGCGAACAAGGCCGGAGGCACACCGCATGTGTTTGCACTTGTGAGCGATCCGTCCGTAGCGGGTGTGGGCGTGAGCAAGGCGAACCCGCTCGATCATCCGGCACATCTCGCGGGCTTCGGCACGATGCAGCCCATCGCGGAGGCTTTCAAAACAGCGCGAGAGATGAATCCGTCGCTCGCGAAGGTCGGCGTCGTTTGGAACGCGGCGGAGGCGAACTCTGAGGCGCAGGTGAAGCTGGCACGCAAAGTGTGCGCGGAGATGGGCATCGAGCTGATGGAATCGACGGTCGATAACTCCTCCGGCGTCGCGGAGTCAGCGGGAGCACTCGTGGCACGTGGCGCGGAAGCCTTGTGGATGGGTGGCGATGTCACGGTAATGACTGCGGCGGACAGTTTGATCGCGACGGCGAAAAAAGGCCGCATTCCCGTGTTCACCGTCATCCCGCCGAACGTGAAGAAAGGCGCGCTCTTCGACCTCGGGGCCGATTACGCCGAAGTCGGCCGCCTCGCCGGCAATCTCGCGGGCGAAGTCCTCAGCGGCCGCAATCCGGCCACGGTGCCGATCACCAACGTGATGCCGGAGATGCTCGCCCTAAATGAAAAAGCCACGCAGGATCTCAAGGCGAGCTGGAAAATCACCGATGACATGCGCAAGCGTTCACGGCTCACCATTGACGAAAACGGCACGGAGCAAACGAAGGCCGCTGTCATCGCTCCAAATCCGTCCGGCAAGAAGTGGCGTATCTCGATTGTGGATTATGTCGAGTCAGGACCGTCTGAAGAAACTCTGGAAGGCATGAAGATTGCGCTGAAGCACGGACCACTCGTCGAGGGCAAAGACTACGAGTTGAAATTCCGCAGCGCGCAGGGCGACATGGCCGCGCTCAACGGCATCTTCGACGCCGTGCTCACCGAGGGTGCGGACATCATCGTGCCGATGTCCACACCGACGCTGCAAGCTGCCATTCACAAGGTGCGCAACACGCCGGTGGTCTTCTCCGTCGTCGCCAATCCGATCGCCGCCGGTGCGGGCAAAAGTTTCACGGATCACATCCCAAACATCACCGGCGTCTCCGTGCTCGCGCCCATCAGCGAATCCATCACGATGATTCAAACGCATTTCCCGCAGTATCGCCGCCTCGGCACTTTGTTCTGTCCGGCAGAGGTCAACTCGACCAGTCTCAAGGAGATGTTCGAAGTGCTGTGCAAGGAACGTGGACTCACCCTCGAATGCGTCGCCGTGAACACGTCGAGCGATCTCTCCGATGCGGCGCTGTCGCTCATGTCACGCCCCATCGACGCCGTCGTGCAGATCTCCGACAACCTCACCAACACCGGCTTCAACGCGATCACCAAGGCCGCGCGCCAGGCCCGCAAGCCGCTCATCAGCCTCAACAGCACCACCATCAAACTCGGCGCACCGATCTCGCTCGGCCGCGACTATCACAACACCGGCGAAGTCACAGCCTCAATCATCGAGCGTGTCATTCGCGGCGAGGATGTGTCGAAAATGCCGTTCATCCTGCCACCGAAGCTCTTCTACAGCGCCAGCCCCGCCAACGCAGCCGCCGTGGGGATGACCTTGCCGCCCGCGTTGCTCAAGGAAGTCGATAAAGTGATCGAGTAACTCATGGAAATCTCCCGCCAATCCTCCGGTGATCTCATCGTCCTGCAGCTCGCGGGGCGGTTGGACGCGAACTGGTGCTCGCATGTCGAAACCGCGCTCTCGAATGCGGTGCGCGAGGGCGAGCATCGGCTGCATCTCGACATGAACGCGGTGAGCTACATCAGCTCCGCCGGCATCCGTGTGCTCCTGACCTGCTACAAGCAACTGCGCGCCATCAACGGCCTCTTCGGCGTCATTCGCCCTTCCGAAGCCGTGCGTTCTGTATTGGAGCTTTCCGGCCTGCAAATGCTCATCGCCTCCGAAACAGCCGCGAGCACCACGAGCGACGACTCCGGTAAAAAACTCGCCTCATCGAGTGCCGCGTATGAACTCTTCACGCTCGGCAGTGGCGGCATGAAAATCGAGCTCGTGGGCGATCCTGCGATGTTGGAATGTGGAATTGGCAGCAGGCAGCCTGCCACGCGTCGTTTTGATTCGAGCACCGTTGCTATTGGCATCGGTGCGCTCGGTGCAAACTTTGCCGAGAGCGCCTCACGTTGCGGTGAACTGCTCGCTGTGGCCGGTGTGGCCGCGTTTCAGCCTGCGGGCGGCTCCAGCCAGCCCGACTTCATGCTCAGCGAAGGCGCGCTCGTGCCTGAAGGCCATCTCGTGCTCGGTCTGGCTGCGCAGGGCACTTTTTCATCCTTACTTCGCTTTGAAGCGAACGATGAAGACCGCCGCATTGGCATCACGGAGCTCATGCAGACCGCGTTGGAGTCCAGCGGCGCGAATGCAGCCGTCATCGTGGCTGTCAACGAGACCGCAGGCCTTGTCGGCGCGACATTGCGCCAGTCACCGATGACCAACGCCACCGACGAGCGCTTTGGCTTCCCGCAGATCCGCGACTGGCTCTCCTTCACCAGCGAACGCTCGTTCCGCGACACGACATCACTCATCGTCGGTGTCGTTGCGAAGCCTGGCTCCAAATGTGATGCGCTGCTGCGTCCGCTTGCCAAGGGCAGCGATTTGGTCGGCCATCTGCACGCCGCCGTGTTTCCGTATCGCCCGTTGCGCAAAGGCCGCATTGAGCTGAATGCCGCTGTGACCAGCTTGTTCGACGGCCAGTCCCTGCAGGACGTGCTGCACCTCATTTGCGATCCACGCGGCTTCAGTGGCGCTGGCGAAAGCGAACTGTATCGCGGCGCTGTTTGGATCGCACCCATTCTCACCTGACGCATGACTCTTCTCATCGGCGCATTGATCATCGGCCTCATCCTCTCGCTCCTCGCGTTGGGCGTGCTGGTGTCATTCCGCATCTTCTCGATGCCGGACATTACCACGGACGGTTCCATCACGCTCGGCGCGTCCATCGCCGCCGTGCTGCTCGTGCAGGGCGTGAATCCCGTGCTCGCCACACTGGCCGGAGCGCTCGGTGGCGCTGCAGCAGGCGCGACCACCGGCATCCTGCACACGCAGTTCAAGATCAACTCGCTGCTCTCCGGCATTCTCGTGATGACCGCACTCTATTCCGTCAATCTGCACGTCATGGGCCGCAGCAACGTCCCGCTCATGCAGGCCACCACGCTCGCGAGTTTCGGCGAAAAACTCGGCGAATGGCTCGTCGGTGGCAAAACGATCCACATCTTCGGCTGGCCCGTCGCTTCAGCCGATGCAGCGGTGCTAGTCCTCGCGCTTGGATTCACCGCAGCCGCAGGCGCGACGATGTTTGCCTTCTTCCGCACACAGCTCGGCACCGCCATGCGTGCCACCGGCGACAATCCACAGATGATCCGCGCACTCGGTTCAAACGTCGAGCGCAACATCATCCTCGGCCTCGCACTCTCGAACGGCTTCGTCGCATTGAGCGGCGCGTTGCTCGCGCAGTACCAAGGTTTCGCCGACGCGCAGATGGGCATCGGCATGGTCGTGTGGGGACTCGCCAGCGTCATCATCGGCGAGGCGCTCACCGGCACGCGCAGCCTCGGTCTCACCATCGTCGGCACCATCATGGGGTCTGTATTGTTCCGCCTGCTTGTCGCCATTGCCCTGCGCTGGGGTTTAAACCCGAACGACCTCAAGCTCATCACCGCGCTCTTCGTCTTCGCCGCGCTCGTGCTGCCGGGCTTCATCGAGAAACTCAAACGCCGCGCTTCATCCGCCACCTGATCCGCCATGCTCACGATTCGCGGCATCCGCAAAACCTTCAATCCCGGCACGGTCAACGAAGTCCGTGCGCTGCAAGGCGTCGATCTCACCATCGAGCCCGGATCGTTCGTGATCGTGCTCGGCATGAACGGCTCCGGCAAATCCACACTGCTCAATGCCGTTGCGGGATCGTTTTATGTCGATGATGGCAGCATCACGCTCGCTGGCTACAACGTCACCAAGTGGCCGGAGCACAAGCGCGCGAAGCTCATCGGTCGCGTGTTCCAAAATCCCTTCAGCGGCACCGCGCCGACCATGTCCATCGCGGAAAACTTCGCGCTCGCGAGCAAGCGCGGCCACGCACGCGGTCTCGGCTGGGCCTTGGCACCTAACTTGATGAAACCGCTGCGTGATCGCGTCGCCACGCTGAAGATGGGACTCGAAGACCGGCTCGACAACGCCATCGGCTCGCTCTCTGGGGGCCAGCGCCAAGCGCTCACGCTGCTCATGGCCACGTGGTTGAAGCCAGAACTGCTCTTGCTCGACGAACACACCGCCGCGCTCGATCCGAAGAGCGCCGATCAAGTCATCCAACTCAGCGACGAGGTCATTCAGCGCGATAAACTCACCACGCTCATGGTCACGCACTCGATGCAGCAAGCCGTCAGCCTCGGCGACCGCATCATCATGATGAACCGCGGCCGCGTGCTGCATGACATCCGCGGCGCGGAAAAGAAACGTCTGCGCCCCGAGGATTTGATTGATCGCTTCGAGGAAGTGCGCCGCCGCGAATTGCTCGATGAAAGCGCCGCCGCGATGCTGAACGAGCTCTACATTTGACCCACCGTGAGCACGAACGCCCAAACCCTCACCCTGCGCAGCGATCTCGCCGAGCTGTCGCGGGTGAAGGCTCTTGTGGACGATTTTTGTGATCAAACGCACGCCTCTGCGGCTGATGCGTCCGCGCTACACCTCGCGGTGGAGGAAATCGTCACCAACGTCATCACCTACGGCTATTCAGACGGCCCGCATCACACGTTTACCGTCTCCCTCGAAGCCATCGCTGGCGATCGAGTGCGCGCCATTGTGACTGACGAGGCCGCCGCCTTCAATCCACTCGCCCGACCCGATGTGAACACGACACTGCCGCTCGCAGAACGTCCTGTCGGCGGTCTCGGCATCCATCTGGTGCGGCAACTCATGAATGTCTGCCTCTACGAGCATCGCGATGGCTTCAACATCTTCGCCATGGAGCGTCAACTCAACCACGGCAGTGACACCACCGCTCGCATCGCGGCCACCAAACTCGAATCCGCCGTCACTCTCGCTCTGTCAGGCCGTCTTGATGGCTTATCCAGCCCTGAACTCGAGCACCAGGTTGCCGCCTTGCTCGCTTCCGGCATTCGCACGCTCGTCTTCGATCTCTCCGCGCTCGACTACGTAAGCAGCGCCGGATTGCGCGTGTTCATCATCGCCGCGAAGAAGCTCAAAGCTTCCGGAGGAGCCGCGCAGTTCACCTCACTCACGCCCGCCGTCCATGATGTCTTCCACATCTCTGGTTTGCTCACAGCATTCGGCGTAGCGCCACCAGCGTGATGTCGTCAGCCTGTGGAGCTTCTGCCTGATGCGCCAGCACGGCTGCGACGACACGATCCACGGTTTGCGCACTGTCAGCAATCGTTCCTCCCGCCAGACATTGCTGAATTCGCTCGCTACCAAATAAGTTGGATTGCGCATCCATTGCCTCAGACACGCCATCTGAATAAACGAGCAGGGTCTCATGTGGAGCAAGCACCTGCCGCTGCGTGACGAACTGCGTCTCTTCAAACACTCCCAGCGGTGCCGCACGCGGCCCTTCGAGCCATGTAAGACGGCCCGCTGCCGAAATCACCGCCGCAACCGGATGCCCTGCATTGGCCCATGCAAGCTCACCGTTAGTCGGATCAAAGAAGACCGCGCAGGCCGTCACGAACTGCATGGTCTCATTGCGCTCACATAGCAGGAGATTCACCTGCGCCAGCAACTCTCCGGGGTCGCTCAATTTGGGTGCAAGCGTGCGCACTGCCATCGCCGCCAGAGCCATAAAAACCGCCGCAGAGACGCCCTTGCCCGACACATCGCCCACCAAAGTGAAAAAACGGCCGTCCGGCAGAAAAAAGCCATCGTAGAGATCACCGCCCGCCTCGCGCGCCGGTTTGATGAACGCAGAAAAATCCACACGCTGCCGTTCTGTGGCGCTGAGCGGTGGCGGCAGCAGACTTGATTGAATTTGACCGGCAATTCGCAGCTCGCTTTCGATCGCCTCGCGTGCGGCGGTCTGCTGCTGAAGTGCCACAATGTGCTCCTGCAGGCGGCTTACCAAAAACTCCATGGCCTGCGCGACTGCGCCCACTTCATCGCCGCGCTGCGCCTCCTGCGCCACGCCAGAACGATCCCATCCTGTGCCAGAGAAATCACTCGACGCCAATCCACGCAGCGCGTGCGCGAGACGCGAAAGCGGTTCCTTCAATTCCATATTGCTGAATGACACACGCTCCGCCAACAGCGATGCCACATGCCGGTGCAACGCGATCGCCAGTTGCGGATAGCGCGCCTCCACCTCACGCAGTTTCTCCGCTGTCATTCGCCAGAGTTTCACCTCTCCAACCGCCTCCACCGTCGCCGTACGGAGCTCGGATCTGTATAGCGCCATCTCACCCAAGAATTGCCCTGCCCCCAGCCGCCGCAATTCCGCACGCCCTGCGCCCTCCACCTCCAGCACCACGGCCAGCACACCCGACTCGATCAAAAACATGGCATCTGCTGCATCGCTCTCACGAAACAGCACCTCCCCCGGCGCCAGCGCAACAGCCTCTAAAAACTCCATCCAGGCGTGCTCCGCTGTCTCATCCGGCGCGAACGCCGCCAATGAAGCCGAGGAAAACAGGCGCTGTGATGATGCGGATGGACTCACACGGTTGTTTCCCATGCCAATCGGTCTGCTGCAACTCACGATGCAAACAATGACGTCATCAGTCGCGCCAGTTAGACCATTGTGTGCTGTGCTCAATCCCTCTCCGCCACCATCAGCCGCGTGAACTGGCCGTCGCTGGTGTTGTAGTAAATGCGTTTGCCGTCAGAGCTGAAGGCAGGATGCGGATCATTGCGCCGCCAAGAGCGTGCACCGCGATTTTGCTCAAAGCTGTGCAGCAGCGTCCACTTACCGCCATTCATATCAGCCACCATGATGCCCCACTCGTTTGGCTTGCCGCCCACGGGTTCAGTCAGGCCATCGGTTACCATCAGCTTGCCATCGGGGCTGACGGACGGGTGTGAGCCACGCAGATTCGGGATGTCTTTGAGCTTGGTGTAGGTGAAGACCGGTTTGTCGGTGTCCATGGTGATGTTGCCGACTTCAAAGATGTGATGAGAGTCCGGCGTCCAACCTGGATGGCCCCATTGACCACGCTGCCAGATGCACGCGGCTTGTTCAAAGTCGTAGCAGACGATGCCCTGGCGATGACTGGCACTTTTGGCCATGTAATCGTCACCACCATTGCCTGCGGCAATTTTGAAGAACACACGCTTCAAATCCGGACTGATCACCGGAAAGAAAATCGAGCACGGCTTCCCCGCGAACTCCTTGGCCAGCCATTCGCCATATTTAGCCTCCACCTCGCTGATTTTGGCCCGCGTGGTCGTTTGGCCCGTTTTCGCATCCCAAACTTTAAGATCGCGAAACGGCCCCGGATTCCAATGGCAGCCATACATTGGCAATAAATCCCCCTCTGGCCTCCCAAAGCCGACTTGGTGATCCACCGCGATGATTTTCTTCTCCAGCGTCGCCACATCGACCACCACCACGCGCCATTTCTTATCAATCACTTCATGGTATGCCACCCGCTTGCCGCCAGAGAGCCATTGCTGGCATGCCACACGATGCGCGTCCTCCGTATGCACGCTCTCCGCCAACACCGTCTCCTTTCCCGTGGCTCGCTCGATCATGCGCACCTCGCCCACATAACCCGAAGGGTCCGCTGAAGTGAAAAACAACACACGCTTGCCATCCGGGCTCTCAGGATTGGCCACATAATAGCTGTGAATCGAGTGCCGACCTTCCACCGCCGACACGGGCTTGATGCTCACATCCTTCGCCCACGCCGCGACGGGATCATCCGCCAGACAATGAACAGTGAGCAGGCATGCAAGAGTGAAAACAAGCTTCATGGCGGCATAAACGCCAATTCACTGCCAAACTATGCAAGCAACTCATCCACCACATGCCCATGCACATCCGTGAGGCGTCGGTCCACGCCGTTGGTGCGCACGGTGAGTTTTGTGTGATCGATGCCGAGCAGGTGCAGGATGGTGGCGTGCATGTCGTAGCCGGTGGTGATGTCTTGCTGGGCTTGATAGCACCAGTCGTCGCTCTGGCCGTGGGCGATGCCTTGCTTCACACCGGCGCCCCAGAGCCAGCTCACGAAGCTGCCGCAGTTGTGGTCGCGGCCGAGCGAGCCTTGTGAAAACGGTGTGCGGCCGAATTCGGTGGTCCAGACGACGAGGGTGTCTTCGGCGAGGCCGCGTTGACGGAGGTCGCGCAGCAGCGCGGCGATGGGCTTGTCGATACTGGCGGCCATCGGCGGGAGTTGCGTGGGGATGTTGCCGTGGTTGTCCCAGTTGTTCGTTGCGCCCTCCGGGCCGCTCCACACTTGGACAAAACGCACGCCACGCTCGATGAGGCGCGTGGCGAGGAGGCAGCGTTTGCCGAAGTCAGCGGTGGCTTTGTCGGTGCTGTCGAGGCAGTAGGCCTGGCGTGCGGACTCGGGCTCGCGCATCACGTCGAAGGCTTCCGGCGCGCTGAGCTGAAGCTTCGCGGCGAGTTGATAGCCAGCAACGCGGGCATCGAGTCGCGTATCGCCGGGATGCTGCGCGGCGTGTGCGTGATTCATCTGGTTCAGCAAGACGAGACCGTCGCTATCGGCCTGACGCGTGGCAAAGGCGAACTTGTCGCTGGCAAAGAGGTCGGGGATGGGTTGCGACGCGCCTGCTTTGATGACCGTCCCCTGATGCACGGCAGGCAGGAAGCCGGAGGTGAAGCAACCGCGTCCGTTGTAGGGCAGGCCGCGCGCATCGGGCAGCACGATGAAGGTGGGCAGGTTGTCGGTGAGATTGCCTAGCGCGTAGGAAATCCATGCGCCCATGCAGGGAAAGCCGGGCAGCAGGAAGCCGTTGTTCATCAGATAGGCGCTCTGACCATGCACATTTGAGCGGCCTTGCATCGCCATGAGAAAGGCCATCTCGTCCACGAGCTTGGCCTGCTCGGGAAACAAACTGCTC
>Ga0114970_10000952_pt1 | contig 21862 bp, 31 predicted proteins | sample M_140205_XF_Meta_FD_87030 | JGI IMG/M metagenome (GOLD analysis project Ga0114970, IMG submission 87030) | Freshwater microbial communities from Lake Montjoie, Canada to study carbon cycling - M_140205_XF_MetaG | ecosystem: Environmental > Aquatic > Freshwater > Lake | place: Lake Montjoie...
ACCAAATCTTCTACTGGCTGGTGGAGCGGGAGTAGGCAAGACAACAATAGCGAAAGCAATGTGCAACGAGATCGGTGCCGATTACATGGTAATCAATGGTTCTGATGAATCTGGCATTGATATATTCCGTGGTAAAATAAAAAACTTTGCATCATCAATGTCGTTTGGTGGTGGTCGTAAAGTTATCATCATTGATGAGGCAGATTATCTAAATCCAAACTCAACACAACCAGCACTTCGTAATGCGATTGAAGAGTTCGCAAGTAATTGTTCATTCATATTCACTTGTAACTTTAAGAACCGTATCATTGATCCACTTCACTCACGGTGTGCAGTTATTGAATTTGGTTTGAAAAATGGTGAGAAGCAGAAGATGGCAGGAGCATTCTTCAAACGCATTCAAACCATACTAGAGACGGAGAAGGTGGAGTATGATGATAAAGTAATTGCTGAACTTGTTAAGAAACACTTTCCAGATTTTCGGCGTATTATCAATGAACTTCAACGCTACTCACAACTTGGCAAGATTGATGTTGGAATTCTTGCACAGATTGGTGACATATCTCTTTCACAGATTATCAAGTATATGAAAGAAAAAGATTTTGCATCGGTGCGTAAGTGGGCAGCAACAACAGATATAGATTCGACCACATTCTTTCGTAAGTTGTATGATAATCTGTACGACATAATGATACCATCTAGTATACCACAGATCGTTATAATTCTGGCAGACTATCAATATAAGCAGGCGTTTGTTGCTGATCAAGAGATTAATCTGGTTGCATGTTTGACTCAAATTATGGCAGATGGGGAGTTTAAATAATGAATATTGACTTGAACATTTATCAAGCACATGGTGCTCAAAATTTAGGATGGTTCTCAAAAGAACAAATATATGGATTTGCAAATAATCTTTATGCTGCCGTATATAGTTTTTCATTTCTTGAAACTTGCCCAGACTCAAACATTTTTCCTCATGAATTAGAAGAAACATTTTATGTAGGACAAACTGGAAATAAAGAAGGTGATCATTTGGTCTATGATCAAAAAGTTAGAAAAGATATGGGCACATACATGGCACCAAAATCTAGCACACTTTATTCAACAGTTAAGACGAGAATGAAATCTCATTTTAGAGAATGGCAAAAACAATATCCTGGACAATCAAATACTTATACTCTGTTCCATGAAACTTTTACTCCTTCACTGAGACCAAATTATCAACCATTTGTAAATATTTTAGTGCCGCCAAAAAATCTTCCAAGCAGAGCGGTCAAATCATGGCTTCTTATGGTTGAAGATACGGTTATACATTCTTATATTATGAAATGGGATAAAGAAGTTTTATGTAATCTTGCAAATAAGACTGATAAACGAATGGTACAAGGATCCATTTCCAGTAAAGCATTAAACTCCTATAAGGCTGGAAATTTAAATAAGTTTTTACCATTATGAGTAAACCATTCGACTACGTTAACCAGATCCTTCAAGGTAAGAAACAACTTATCGTGGACGAATTGACAGAGAAGGCATATGTACCATTCCTGACCAATAGGTCTTTGTCTCAACACAAGGACTGTGTTCTATTAGCAAATGAGATGAATCAACGCCACCATTTAGACAAAAAGATGCAGAGTGACTTTTTACTAAATACTGTTAGGTCTATGAAAAGGCCGTTTGCGAAGTGGGCAAAGTCGGAAAAAGATGATGATATAGCATGTATCAAATTAGTCTACGGACTTTCCGACGGCAAGGCACGTGATGCCATGCGTCTACTAACCAAAGAACAAATCCAACAACTAAAAAAAGAAACCTTTATAGGTGGGTTAGGAAAATGAAATGGTTGATATATCTAAATTTGTCGAGGTTGCCCTAGTAGAACAGGATGACTTCTTGAAGGTGCGTGAGACACTAACCCGTATTGGTGTGTCCTCACGGAAAGAAAAGGTACTTTATCAATCTTGCCACATTCTACATAAGCAGGGCAAGTATTATATTGTACACTTTAAAGAACTCTTTGCTTTAGATGGTAAGTTATCTACAATTACTGAAAATGATATACAAAGACGGAACGCAATTGCCAATTTATTAGAAGAATGGGGGTTGCTAAAGATTGTGGACTATGATATAGTAGAACATAATATGGCACCAATTCATCAGATTAAGATTATTGCTTTCAAGGAAAAAGATGAATGGGAATTGATTGCTAAGTATAATATAGGTAAAAAGAAAACTGATTACTAATATGGTGAATGATCATGAACAAAGTGAAAAACAATTTGGTCAAACTTGTGAATAAGTATACCAAAGAAGAAGTATTTACTAGAGATTACGATGATGTGATTAGAGAGGGCGCCAATGAATTCGTTCGGGTCTTTACTCAATCAAATCCTCAAAGAACTTATCTTGTCAATCGCACAGCGTTTGAGATTGGCAAGTAAGTCGTGATGCCTTCGGGGTCACGTATTTTAACTTGCTTAATAGGAGAAATGTATGACACGTATTTCATTTGGACCTTTGTTCCATCAAACACTTGGTTTTGAAAATTTTATTCGTGATGTTGAGAAAATTCTTGATAGTGAAATCAAACCATCAACTTTCCCACCACACAACATCATCAAAGCAGATGACAATAAGTATGTTGTAGAACTTGCCGTTGCAGGTTTTACTAAAGATGAAATTGATGTTCAAGTTCAAGAGGGTAACTTGACTATCAGAGGTGAGAAGAAAGATAAAGACAATTCGACATATCTACATCATGGTATCGGTACCCGTTCTTTCACCAAAGTAATTACGATTGCAGACACCATTGAAGTTAAGGGTGCTGAAATCAAAGATGGTATCCTACGTGTGGGTCTTGAGAATGTAATTCCCGAACACAAGAAGCCACGTAAGATTGAAATTGGTAATGACTTGAAAGAGTTTAAACCACAACTCTTACAAGAGCAGCAACACATGGATCGTGCTCAAGCAGAAAATATACGTTCAACTTGGGCGGATAATCTAGCATCATAAACGGTGGGGCGTAATGCCCCACTTATTAAAAGGTATATTATGGATAGAAATATAGAATCATATCTAAAAGTTTATCAGGTACTTTCTGAAGAAGAATGTATCAAATCAGTCAATGCTCTGGAAGAAAAAGATAAAGAATTCCAGACGCATCAATTTTATAATGTTCAAAGCAATAGTTACCACTCATATGAACATGAACTTTCGATAGCATATTCCAAAATTGAAACAAAAGATTTGATTATGCAAAAGATTTGGGATACACTAAAAAAATATATTTCAGATGTTGATTGTCCATGGTTCAGAAGTTGGAATGGATATTCAGAAGTTCGTTTCAATCGCTATCGCACCGATACACAGATGGCACTTCATTGCGACCACATTCATTCCATGTTTGATGGTGCCCGTAAAGGTGTTCCTACATTAAGCATTCTTGGTTGTTTGAATAATGATTATAAAGGTGGTGAACTCGTATTCTGGAAAGATAAAGTTGTTGAACTAAAAGCAGGTGAGATTATGATATTTCCTTCAAACTTTTTATATCCACATGAGGTCAAACTGGTGACTGAAGGCACTAGGTACTCATATGTTTCTTGGGCATGGTAATGAAACCTAATTCTAATTTTAAAATGAATAAACCATTGAAGGTCATGCTGGCCAATATGGAACCTGAACACAAAAAAATCTATCGTGATGCCATGATATCAGCAATCATTGCACCAAAGATCGAATTCAAAAAGAAGAAGGAGACACCAAGTGAATGATATTTTAATGGGATTACACTTTCATAAACCATTTCCTTTCAACTTCAAATCGAGTTGGATAAAAGCAACCTATGCTGGTGAGAAAGCACCTTATGGTTGGCATCCTCCTACTGATGATGAGTATATCAATACCACAAGACAACTGAGTATTCATGAGTATGCACATCATTATTCACGGGTTAGCGAGACTGAGTTTCTAAGAGCAATGGGTGTTCTTGCAACTGAATATTATCTGTGGAAGTATGGTAAAGCAGATTATATAGGAGCAGGAAGTTATCGTCGGTACCTATTACTTGATGATACTATGCCACAAACAGCACCTAAAGTTGTTATGGAAGCAAATCAAAAAACTGCGGATTATTTGTCCTCAGAAGCAATGAAAGATACTGCATTAAAACTGCTTGAGAAACATGATTTAATTACAAATCTTCCAATCACTTTATCAGGTAAAGACATTGAATCACAATATCTTGAATCTCAACCCTATGAGTATTGGAACTTGTTTATTCAAGGAATCATGGAACTGTTTCCAGACTATCGTAATAAAATTGATTGGTTCAAAGGTAACACGATAAACTTTGAAACATCTTATATTATGCGTAAACAGATGTTCAAGAAATACGTAAGTGAATTTTTTGAATTGTTGGAATACATTTGGACTCATACCGATAAAACGTATCCAATAGAACCAACAACATCTGAACCATTTCCTTGGCGTTATCCTAATTTCTTAGGTGAAAGATTCTTCCCATTTTTTGTGTATGCAAATGGTTTGAATCCTGCATACGTGCCATTGGTACTGGTAGATTAAAATTTCACCTTCAATTTCGAAATAGTCGCCGAAGAAAATCGTCAAAATGCTATACGTGAAGTGAGCACTTACTTATAATATGAAAACTAAATTTATTAAAGCACATATGCAAGCGGCAGAGGTTTATGCTGAATTATCATCAGCAACTAGACTTCATGTTGGTTGCGTAGTCGTAAAAGACAACACCATCATAGGTATTGGCTATAACGGTATGCCAAGCGGTTGGAGCAATAACTGTGAAGATACTGAATATATCTTGAAAGACGAATGTCATGCCACTCCAGAATGGTTGATTGAGCACGGTTTTACCGAAACTGCTCACGGTTGGACAAGAAAAAGAACCAGGCGTGAAGTGCTTCATGCAGAAACCAATGCTCTTGCAAAGATTGCTCGTTCTACCAATTCTTCCGAAGGCGCATCACTGTTTGTTACTCACGAACCTTGCTTAGATTGTGCTAAACTCATACATCAAGCAGGAATCAAAGAAGTATATTATCGTAATGCGTATCCACGTTCTAATGGCGGTGAAGAATTTCTAAAAAAATGCGGTATAGATGTATATAAACTTGACAAAGAATGATGGTCTTGATATACTGTTTATAGTCTTAATTTTACGGAGTTTACATGATTAGTACCACAAAAGTAGCAAAGCAAATCGTTGAAACAAATTCAAAATATCCTAAAGCATATAAGTATGATTTGTTTTTACGTGAGTTCGATAGCAAGGTTGAATTAGTTGGCCTTGTTGATGATCCCACATATGACATTAACGACTTCCGTGGTCGTGAGATGTTATTTCCTAAAAAATGGGTGACTATTGATGTCCTCGAATCTTCTATGAAAGTGTCCATATGAGTCAAATAAAATGCGTAACGTTTAAAACACAACAAACAATTCTCTGTTCACTGGAATATACTGACGATTTTAATCTAAATATAAAAAATCCAGTTCAGATAATTTCTGTTCCACCACAAAGTAATAAAGACCAAGGTGGTATTGGGTTTGCACCTTATCTTGCATTTGCTGAAGAGTTTGTAACTGGTATTGTAATTAAAAAAGAAGATGTAATTTGCGTAACCACACCAGTTATTGATATACTAAATCAATACAATAAAATGTTCGGCAGTGGTATTGAAATTGCACCTGCTGGTTTAAGACTATAACGAAAACTATGAATGTCAAAATATTATACTAATGTTGTCGTACAAGGCAATCATGTCTTGTTCCGTGGTGTAAGTAACGGTCGGAGAGTAAAAGAAAAAATATCTTACTCTCCGACGTTGTTTTTGCCTGCTAAAAAACCTTCCGAGTATAAAACGCTATTCAATGAACCTCTTGAGCCAATGAAGTTTGAGAATGTTCGTGAGGCACGTGATTTTGTAAAGAGATATGGAGATGTTTCAAATTTTAAAATCTTTGGCAATACACGTTATGAATATGCATTTATCGCCGACAATCATAGAGGCATCGTTGATTGGGATATTTCTCATCTATCAATTGCTATAATCGATATTGAAGTTGGTTCAGAGAATGGATTTCCTGATCCATACAAAGCAACTGAACCAATCACTGCTATTGCCGTTCGCCAATTAAATGGTGGTACTACGGTGTATGGTTGTGGTAAGTTTGATAATCAAAATGAATCTGTTAATTATGTGGAGTGCCGTGATGAAATCGATCTTTGTAAAAAGTTCCTTGTTGATTGGTCAGATAACTATCCTGATATCATCTCTGGTTGGAATATCAAGTTTTTTGATATACCTTATCTTATCAATAGGTTTTCACGTTTACTTGGCGAGGATAGCGTAAAGAAATTATCTCCGTGGGGACAAACCTTTACACGAAATGCTACATTCAAAGGTAAGGAGCAGATGATTCATGAGATTGTCGGTATCTCAGCACTTGACTATATTGAACTCTATCGTTGGTATGCACCTGGTGGTAATTCACAAGAATCATATAAACTAGATTCTATTGCCAACGTAGAACTTGGTGAAACTAAACTGTCGTATGATGAATATGATAATCTTCACCAGTTATACAAACTTAATTATCAAAAGTTTATTGAGTATAACATCAAAGATGCCGAACTGATTGTTAAACTTGAAGATAAACTGAAGTTGATTGAATTGGCGATTACTCTTGCATATGATACCAAGACCAACTTTGAAGATGTGTTTGCTCAAACTCGCATGTGGGATGCACTAATCTATAATCACCTTTTGGAGAAAAAGATTATTATACCACCTCGTATTGCACAGAAGAAAAGTGAAGCATTCGAGGGTGCATATGTTAAAGATCCACAGATTGGTATGCATGATTGGGTTGCATCGTTTGACTTGAATTCTCTGTATCCACATTTGATCATTCAATATAATATTTCACCAGAAACTTTGATTGAGACTGAAGATTATAATGATGAAATGAGTTCACTATCTTCACAAGCAAATGTGGAAAAGTTATTGAACAAGCGATTGGATACCAGTAACTTAAAAGATGTTACGATTACTCCAAATGGCCAGTTCTTTCATACAACTGAACAAGGTTTTCTGCCACAGATGATGGTAGAAATGTATGAGGATCGAAAGAAGTTTAAAAAGTTGATGCTGAAGTCGCAGCAAGATTATGAGAATGAAAGTGATCCGACAAAAAAGTTTGAAATTGAAAAACTGATTGCACGATACAACAATCTACAGTTGGCAAAGAAAGTTACTTTGAACTCCGCTTATGGTGCCATGGGTTCACAGTATTTTAGATTCTATGATTTACGTTTGGCACTTGCTGTTACTACCGCTGGTCAATTATCAATTCGTTGGATTGAAAACAAACTAAACCAATATCTAAACAATATATTAAAAACTGAGAAAGACTATGTTATCGCCTCTGACACAGATTCGATTTATCTCAACCTTGGCCCGTTGGTTAATAGCGTCTACAAAAAAGGAAAGGAAACTTCAGCAATTATCTCCTTCATGGATAAAGTCTGTGAAGATAAAATTCAACCGTTTATTGATGAGAGTTATAAAGAACTTGCTGAATATGTACATGCGTTTGACCAAAAGATGATTATGAAACGTGAAGGTCTTTCAGATAAAGGTATCTGGACTGCCAAGAAACGTTACATTCTCAATGTATATAATAATGAAGGTGTTCAATATAATGAACCTCATCTAAAGGTGATGGGTCTAGAGATGGTAAAATCTTCCACACCTGCGGCTGTGCGTGAGAAGATGAAGCAACTTATTAAATTGATTGTTACCACAGATGAATTAACGGTGCAGAAGTTTATTGCTGAATTCAAAGAAGAATTCAATTTATTGCCTGCTGAAGAGATATCTTTTCCTCGAGGTATGAATGGTTTGAAAGAATATTCTGATTCTGCTACACTATATAAAAAAGGCACACCGATTCATGTGAAGGGTGCGATACTATATAATCATTTTCTAAAACAACATGGTCTGACGACCAAGTATCAATTGATTCAAGAAGGTGAAAAGATTAAATTCACTTATCTGAAAACACCGAACCCTTTTAAAGACTCAGTGGTATCTTATCCATCAAGATTGCCAAAAGAGTTGGGTCTGCAAAATTATATTGATTATGACTTGCAGTTTGAAAAAACATTTCTTGATCCAATTAAAATCATTCTTGTTTCTATTGGATGGGAAACTGAGAAACAATCTACACTAGAAAGTTTTTTTGGATGAAAAACATTCGTATAATTAAAACTGGCATTAACGTTTCTAAGATAAAGAAACAGTTGGAAGAACATGCATCCGATTGGAATTATCAGAAGGGACTTGAAAACGCCACAGTTCTTGATCCTGATGTTTATATAAGTCAAAGTGGTGTGCTTCAACTGGTAATTGGTACAATCGATAAACCTGACGATTATGTATTTGATTCTGAAGGTTGTACACCAGCACCAGCATATTATCGCCACACCGAAGCAATTGCTTTTATGAAACGCAACTTCAAAGATTTCAAACGGTGTGCGTTTCTTTCATTACCTGTTGATGGTGAAGTTGGTAAACATATTGACTTTGGTACTTATTACCTCACTAAAGACAGATATCACTTGTCAATACAGGGTCGATACATGTATACTGTAGGAGATGAGAGTTTTATTGTTGAACCTGGCACATTGTTTTGGTTCAACAATAAACTTGAACATTCCGCTAAAAACATAGGAGATGAGGTACGTATTACATTAGTGTTTGATGTACCACATAATAAACGAAATCCATGATAAACGCCATTCTACCATTTATTACTGCAATTGCTCTGTCTGGTATTGCAGCATATTATTCCGTCATTGGTCTTGCACAGATATTTCCAGGTTCATATTGGCCTATTATCATTATGGGTTCGGTACTTGAAGCAGCAAAATTGGTAACAGTATCTTGGTTATACAATAACTGGAAAGAAACATTCTCTGCATTGAAAGTATATTTTTTGATTGCAGTTATATTACTCATGGCAATTACATCGATGGGTATCTTTGGTTATCTATCAAAAGCACACATTGAGCATTCTACTGGTATTACACCATTGGTTGAAAAGGAATTTATTTATGATGAGAAGATCAAAACGCTTAAAGAGACCATCGAAACTAATCGCAAAAATGTTCTCCAGTTGGATGCGGCTGTCGACCAAGTCATGGCACGCTCGGCGGACGAAAGGGGGGCTGAGAGGTCGAACCAAATCCGCAAAGCCCAACAGAAGGAGCGCCTACGAGCGGCTGATGAGATTGCTAGGGCGCAGACCGAAATACAGAAAATTACGGAAGAAAAGTCTCCTATCTCCTTGGAAATCAAAAAGGCTGAATCAGACTTGGGGCCTATAAAATATGTGGCAGATGTAGTTTATGGCACACAAGACCGTGACTTGATTGATAAAGCGGTTAGGTTAGTAATCTTTGTTATTATTGTGGTGTTTGATCCACTGGCAGTTTTGTTGTTGATTGCTGCTAATCAAACGTATCGCAGAATAGAAGAAGAAAGAGTTAAACCTAAAATTAAAAGGGCAGTAAGAAAGAAAAAGATTGACAAGGATGATACTCCTAGTATAGAATCATTCTTAGTAGATGATAAACATCAAGTAATACGGAAAGATAACATTGCTGACATTGGAGATATAGATGAGCGTTCTTGACAAGTTAAAAAAGGCATCGACAATTAAAGAGACTTCGATCCTTGCATCATCTCAGTTTTTTACTGAGAAAGATATGATACAAACTGGTGTGCCTATGGTTAACGTAGCACTATCTGGTAATTTGGACGGTGGTCTGACACCTGGTCTGACCATGTTTGCTGGTCCATCAAAACACTTTAAAACTGCATTTGCTTTGTTGATGGCATCTGCATACTTGGAGAAATACAAAGATGCCGTTATTCTATTTTATGATAGCGAGTTTGGGACTCCTCAATCTTATTTCGATACATTCAATATTGATACCAATCGGGTGTTGCATACTCCTATTACCGACGTTGAGCAGTTAAAACATGATATAATGGTTCAGTTGCAGCAGATTGCAAAAGGCGATAAAGTTATTATCATTCTTGATTCGATTGGTAATCTAGCATCAAAGAAAGAAGTTGATGATGCCACAGAAGGTAAGACTGTAGCAGATATGAGTCGTGCCAAACAAATGAAGTCGTTGTTTCGTATGGTCACACCACACTTGACCATCAAAGACATTCCAATGGTTGTTGTGAATCACACATACAAAGAGATTGGTTTGTATCCTAGAGACATCGTTGGTGGTGGTACAGGTTCGTATTATTCGGCAGATACGATTTGGATTCTTGGTCGTCAGCAAGAAAAGACCGGCACAGAAATTACAGGTTATAACTTCATCATCAACGTTGAGAAGTCACGATTCGTTCGTGAGAAGTCTAAGATACCTGTAGCAGTTTCATTTGATGGTGGTATTCAAAAGTATTCTGGTCTGATGGACATTGCACTTGAAGGTAACTTTGTAAGTAAACCATCAAATGGTTGGTATGCAAAAGTTGATCAAGAGACGGGTGAGATTGGCGACAAGAAACGATTTGATGATACACAAACGGCAGAGTTTTGGAATGATATTCTTGCTAGTGAGAAGTTCAAAGAATATGTAAGGAAACGATATGAGATTACGTATGGCAGCATTATGGGAAAAGATCCAGTTTTGGAAGAAGAAACCGATGACACTATTGTATAGTATAGATTATGATTTGGTTCCCTCTGAAGATGGAAAAGCCACAGCAGTGGGAATCAAAACTGGAAAATATGCTGGAGTTTTATACCACTATGGTCACGCACAAATAATAGAAGAAGAGGAAGTTGCACGATTAAAATTTGACTATACTCTAATTCAAGAAGGTAAATTTACGGTTGAAGAATTGCAAAATGATCCCGAGTTTCGTGAGATTCTCGGTGATATACTAACAGAAATACTCTTATCGAAAGTTGAAAATGGAGAGATTGGAAACGACAATAATAAAGAACTTGATATTCAATGAGGACTACGCACGTAAGATTTTACCTTTCATAAAGTCAGAATATTTTACAGACAACACCGAGAAAATACTCTTTGAAGAGGTTGAAGAGTATATCAATCACTACAAACATCTTCCTACCTATGAATCTCTTGTAATTAATTTTTCAGAATCTAAAAAACTAACCGAGCAACAAGTTCAAGACTCGATTGAAATACTGCGTAAAATCAATTCTGAGAAAGATGAAAGATCAAATATAGAATGGTTAATAGATAACACTGAAAAGTTTTGTCAAGATAAAGCAATCTATAATGCCATCATGCAATCTGTAAAGATTCTTGATAACAAATCCGACAAAGATAGTAAGGGTTCTATCCCACAACTATTGAGTGATGCACTCGGTGTATCATTTGATTCGTCTGTTGGTCATGATTATGTTGAAGATGCAGATAATCGATTTGACTTCTATCATCGCCATGAGACAAAGATTCCATTTGACCTAGACATATTCAATAAGATCACTAAAGGTGGTCTGCCAACAAAAACTCTGAACATTGCACTTGCTGGCACTGGTGTTGGTAAATCTTTGTTTATGTGTCACGTTGCTGGTTCATGTTTGTCTCAAGGTCAAAATGTATTGTACATCACAATGGAAATGGCAGAAGAAAGAATTGCTGAACGTATTGATGCCAATCTTTTGAACATTGACATTTCTGATCTTCATGCCATCAGTAAACAAGACTATGACCGCAAGTTCTCTGCAATGAAGGTAAAGACACAAGGCAAGTTGATTATCAAAGAATATCCGACTGCTGCCGCATCTGCACTTCACTTTCGTGCCTTGTTAAATGAATTGCAACTAAAGAAGAGTTTCAAACCTGATATCATCTTTATTGACTATCTTAACATTTGTGCAAGTGCTAGGATCAAACCAGGTTCAAATGTCAATAGTTACTCTTATATTAAAGCGATTGCCGAAGAATTGAGAGGTCTGGCCGTCGAGTTCTCTGTACCCATAATGTCAGCCACTCAGACTACCCGTTCCGGCTTCACCTCCAGCGATCCTGGACTTGAGGATACAAGTGAGTCCTTTGGTCTGCCAGCAACTGCCGACTTTATGTTTGCACTGGTCAGCACGGAAGAGTTGGAGCAGTTGAATCAGTTAATGGTTAAGCAACTAAAGAATCGATACAATGATCCAAATACATTCAAAAGATTTGTCATAGGTATTGACAGAGGCAAGATGAAACTGTATGATGTAGAACAGTCAGCACAAGAAGATTTGGTGGATGCTGGTCAAGTAGACGATAAACCTCTGAATTCCTTTGGTGAACGTGAAAGAACCAGTAAAAATAAGTTCGGAGGTTTTAAAGTATAAATACTGAGTCAACCCCGTATGGAAAGGACTCGGAATGTTACAACCTGGAGATTTGTTTGATGGCATACCATCAGAAGATATACCACAATTAATCAGGAAAAAAAATGATAAATTTTGGGTTTTTCCTATTAAAGAATATTCAAATACGCTGAAAACACAAATACAAAAAAGTAAAAAAATTCCAGAGGGATCTAAATCATATCTTAAAGGTTTGATTGATTTTATGGACAATAAGATTGATGCTAGAAAATTAGAAAATTTGTATAGTAATAGTGGCAAACAGATAAAAATCGAAGATTTGATCAAAAATTTTGGCGAACTTTTAGGACCTTATTTTGCAATTAAATTTCTTAAAACTAGAGATATTGAAAATATAGTTTTCCCAATACGACAGAATTATGAAGTTTTTGATTTTTTTATTAAAAATGAACATTATTACGGTTTCAGTTCTAAAGCATTAACTGGTGGGTCAAATACTATGGCGCCCGGACTTGTAGTTGAAAGATTGAAATTGATGAATCGTGAAAACGAATTTAGAGAATATAAAAAAGAAATTAAAGTTTTGGAGAATTTAACAAATCATGCCATGTATGAAGGCATCGTTGTTGCTTTTGGTGATTTGTTATCTGAAAGCGTTACCTCTAAAGGATTTGATATTTCCGCAACAGAATTACGAAAAATGTTTAAAGGTGTCGATTTTAAAGGTGATTCTATAAAAATTGAAAAGAATAAAGATTCTAAAATATCAGATTTGAGTTTATCAAAACCTACAGCATACACAGATTTTTTAAATCAATTTATAATTGAAAGCACAAAAGTTCCACCAAATGAAAAAAAAGGTTATCAAACGGGTAAACTTTCATACACAAGTACGAATGTAGTTTATGGCATGACTAAATTTATTGCATCATCAGATTTCAATTTTGACTTTATTATAAACCAAACATTTCAAGATTTGAATATTGTCAAAATGGGTATGAATAAAGATGGAGTTCCAATATTCAAAATGGTTTCGACCGTACCTGCCGAAGATACTGTAACTAATGGTAATTACGCATTTCGAAATAAGGCGTATTTTGCAAAAGTAAATGATAAGTTGGGAATACAACTATAATGAAATTTTTAGAATACATAACAGAAGCAAAAGAAGGTAAGAATGTTCACCTAGAACATCTTGAAGATAATGTATTGAATAATGGCGTATCTGGTGCAAGGGAAGCAATCAACTTCCTTCGTTCACTTCGTAATATGTTAGCGGGTCATTCCGATGTCAAAGTAAATGTTACCACAAAGTGGGATGGTTCACCTGCTATCTTTGCGGGTATAAATCCAGAAAATGGTAAGTTCTTTGTTGGTACAAAATCTGTGTTCAACAAGAATGCCAAACTAAATTATACTGATGCAGATATCGATGAAAATCATGCAGCAGAAGGTCTAAACAATAAACTAAAGATTGCACTTGCATACCTACCGAAGTTAGGCATTAAAGGTATTCTGCAAGGTGATATGATGTTTACTAAAAGTGATCTGAAATCTGAAACAATTGATGGTGAAGAGTATATTATATTTCAACCAAATACTATTGTATATGCAGTGCCAGCAAATACTAAACTTGCAAAGATGATGATGGCGGCACAACTTGGTGTGGTGTTTCATACATCATACACAGGTAAAGATATTGAAAACATGAAAGCATCATTCAATATTGATTTAGGACATCTAACAACAACAAAAGATGTTTGGTTTCGTGATGCATCATTCACTGATGCCTCTGGTTCTGCCACGTTCACAGAGCAAGAGACTGCCGAACTCACATCGATTCTATCTCAAGCAGGAAGATTGTTTGCCACAATACCTGCACTGACATTGAACAGAATATCATCATCCGAAACTTATCTGATGCAGATCAAAACCTATAACAACACCAAAGTGCGTGAAGGTCAAGAGATTCGTGATACGAGAGCACACGTAAATGGGTTGTTAAAGTGGGTAGAAGATAAACTGAACAAAGAAATATTGGCAGCAAAGAAAGCAGATACCAAAGAGAAACGCATCAAAGAGAAAACGGAAGTCATGCGATTCTATCGTACCAATGCCGCTCAACTAAAGAATGTATTTGATCTGATGAATATGATTATTGAAGCAAAACTCATGATCATTCGTAAGTTGGAAACCATCAAGTCAATTGGTACATTTGTTCGCACGGACGATGGATTCAAAAGCACAGCACCAGAAGGATTTGTTGCTGTGGACAAACTAAAAGGCAATGCATTGAAACTGGTTGACCGATTAGAGTTCAGTCATCAAAACTTTAATGTTGCCAAAAATTGGAGTAAATAATGGAATATGATATCAATAAAATTATGGCAGAATATGGTGATGATGACTTTGGATTCACCACAGTTGATGAAGCCGAGTATGATGCAGTCATTGCAGAGAAAGATGAAACTGTAGAAGAGTATAAAACAAGATTGGCACAAGTAGAAAAGATTATCATGCCTTTTCTGACTAATCTTTTAAAGTCACAGACACAACCATATATTCATTGGCCTAATCGTGGTCCAATCATTGAGAAACAGATTCAAAAAATATTAACCTTAACGAGGGGATAATGGCATACTCCGACAAAGTATTAGATCACTATGAGAATCCAAGAAATGTTGGCGTATTTGCGAAAGAAATAAAACGAGTGGGCACAGGTATGGTAGGTGCACCTGCGTGTGGTGATGTTATGCGACTACAAATCAAAGTAAGTGATGATGGTATTATTGAAGATGCAAAGTTTAAAACATACGGTTGCGGTTCAGCAATAGCATCATCCTCATTAGTAACTGAATGGGTCAAGGGCAAGACACTTGATGAAGCAGCACTCATAATGAATACTCATATAGCAGAAGAACTTGCTCTACCTCCTGTAAAGATACACTGTTCTATTCTAGCAGAAGATGCAATCAAAGCAGCAATAAAGGATTATAAGGAAAAATATATCCAATGATTACTATCACAACAGAAGCAGCAAAGAAAATCAAAAATATTATTGAAGAAGAAGATCCAACCCTCAAGTTGCGGGTCTTTGTTCAAGGTGGTGGTTGCACAGGGTTTCAGTATGGATTCTCACTAGAAGAATTACCTCCAGCGGAAGATGATTTCGTTTTTGACAAAGATGGAATTTCAGTTGTTGTAGACAGTGTGAGTTTACAGTATTTAAATGAATCAGAATTGGATTATACTCAAAGTTTAGCAGGTGCAAACTTCACTATTCGTAACCCTAACGTTAAAGCAACCTGTGGTTGTGGTTCTTCTTTTGCCGTATGAAAACTTTTAAAGAACATTTATTCGAAACGAATATATACGACAAGGACGTGATAACTCTAGGTAAACTAGAAAAGACGGGAAAGATTGTTCGGTTACTGAAAAAAGCACATACAGTTGCATTCAGTAAAGACAAAGATTGGTTAATGGTTGATACTGATTTTTCCAGAGGCAAGAAGAGTATCAGTCAGAAATGGATACCCGCATCAACAAAATTTACTTGGGTAAAAGAATTTAACAATAAAGAGGATATGGCATATTTGACAAATAAACCAATTCGTGAAAAACAAGAGTTTGTTTCAAAAGCAGGTGCTGGTGAGTGGGGTAGACCAGAACTTAGAGACAAGTATTTAAGTGATACTCCTGGTCAAAGTAAGAAACTATATAAGAAGTATACAAATTGAAAGATACAATTAAAATAGCAGGTATTGATTATAGCATTGCAATGAAGTCAACAGAAGAAATGAATGGATTGGTTGGAACAGCAGATTTCAATCGTCAACTAATTTCTATCAACCAAGATCATACCGAGCAGACACAACGAATAGCAGTATTTCATGAGGTGTTACATTTAGTAAGTGATGCTTATGGTTTGAATCTAACTGAAGAACAAGTCAAAATAGGCACTCATGCGATTATAGCATTGATTGAGGATAACAGAGAACTAATTTATAATTAACTGGAGTTGTTATGAAAGATTTGATAGTAGGTTGTGCGACTAATTACGATTGGTCGAAATTAAAGTATTGGGTAAACTCAATTAATGCATCTGGGTTTACTGGTGATAAAGTTCTAATTTTGATGAACTGTGATAAAGAAACTGCAAATAAAGTTACTGAAGCAGATTTTGATATTATTGCATTTGGTCAAGACACAGAGGGTAATCTGTCGTATAAATCTAACATGATGGTTCATGTTGAGAGATTTTATCACATTTACCAACACCTCAAGAACAATGACTACCGTTATGTTATCACTACGGATGTCAAGGATGTTATCTTTCAAAAGAATCCATCCGAATGGTTGGAGGAATGGTTAGGAAATGATTCTGCATCTGACGATTTAGTATTCTCTTCCGAGAGTATGAAATATAAAAATGAACCATGGGGTAACCAAAACCTTAAAGAAACATTTGGAACACAAATCTATGAGGATTTCAAAGACAATATCATTTACAATGTAGGTGTTCTTGCTGGTCGTGGATATGCCATGAAAGATTTGATGATGAATATCTTTGCATCATGTATGCATCGACCAATTAAAATCTGTGACCAATCAACATTCAACTTTCTGATATCTCAGCATCCATATTTAAAAACATCCAAGTATACACAATCAGAAGATGGTTGGGCATGTCAACTAGGTACAACTGCCGATCCAAGCAAGATAGAACAGTTTCGACCATTCTTGCTTGAACCATCACCGAAATTAGATGGAGATAAAGTTGTAACTTCAGAAGGAATAGAGTATACTATAGTACATCAGTATGATCGTGTCCCTGAGTGGAAGAAAATAATTGAGGAGAAATATAATGGTCTATGAAAAAATGTATATTAGTGATGATGAATCTCCACCTAAACTCAAACTAAAAGAGATTTTCTGGAATTTAGAAAAAGGTTCTACAAAATGGTCTGGATACTTTGATGTTTATGAACGACATCTAAGTAAGTTTATTGGTAAAGCACCACGAATTCTAGAGATTGGTGTTCTTGGTGGTGGTTCAATTGAGATGTGGTTGAAATACTTTGGTGAAGGTACTCAAGTTGTTGGTATCGATATCAATGAAGAATGTAAAAAATATGAGTATGATGGTAATGTAGAAATTGTAATGGGTGATCAAGGCAATCCAGCATTTTGGGATAAGTTTCTAGCAGATAAAAATGGTTTTGATATTGTGATTGATGATGGTTCGCATATAATGAATCATCAAATTACTACACTCAATAAATTATTTCCGAAATTGAATGTAGGTGGTGTTTATATTTGTGAAGATACACACACAAGTTATTGGCCACACCCTTGGGGTGGTACATTCCGTGGTGCTAACACATTCACTGAACATGCTAAACGTACCACAGATATTCTGAATCATCAACATTTTCAAGGTTCACCAATTATGCCAGAAGTTCTATCAAACTATCATTGTTTGTATTCTGTGGCATTCTATAACAGCATGGTTGTGTTTGAAAGAGAAGCATTGAAACCTTTTGGTATTACAGACAACAAAGTAAATATTGGACGTGATCTATAATTTATGAAAAAACTCATCTACATTTTAGAACTAGAAGATGAATGTTATTATGTTGGGGTAACTTCCGATATAAATCATAGATATGATTCTCATGCATCTGGAGGAGGGAGTAAATGGACTCAGTTGCATAAACCATTAAGTAAAGATAAAATGATTGTTTTAGAAATAGGATCAAATAAAGAAAATCCATATAATCTCATCAAGGTTGATGAATCTACGGTAACTTATCATTTAATGCTTGAAAAAGGTATAGATAAAGTTCGTGGTGGTGGATGGTGCCGATGTGAACTATTAGGAAATCCTCGTCAACCTAAAAATTTTAAATATAAAGAGAACACTCTATGAAGATAGCATTATGTTTAGTTGGTCAAGCACGAAGTGTGGAAGCAGGTTATGAGTTTCATAAAAAGAATATTCTTGATGGTAATGATGTAACTGTATTCTTTCACACATGGGAAACAGAAGAAAAATTACATGAAAAGATAATAGAACTCTACAAACCTGTTGATTATATTGTAGAACCAAATCTCAATGTTGATTTTAGTAGATATCCTAACACACCACCACCATCACCTAATTGGAAAGTGAAAGATGGTCGAATGTCAACTCTTGCTCAGTTGCATGGCATTCATTGGTGTATGGCAACTAAAAAACGATGGGAAAGTACCCTCTATGAAAAGTTTGATTGGGTAATTCGTTCACGACCAGATTTTGCTATCAATGCACGAATACCATTTGATGAATTGGACAACAGTAAACTTTACATTCCAAATTGTCGCATGGTACCAACAAGAGATTTTGGTAATGATCAGTTTGCATTCTCTTCTTCTGAGAACATGGACAAGTATGCCAGAGCAGTAGAACATATTGATGAATTCTACGATTCAGGCGTCCAGTATATGTGTGAAGATTTTATGAGTGCCAATTGGAAAAAGTATGGTTTGGTTGGTGAAAATCTAGTGTATTGTGATATCAATCATCCTTTCCCACCAGGGGAATACAATGGCACTCCGCATTCTTTAATTCGGGATGACTATGCCGAATGGTTAAAATAATAAAAGAACTGAAGGGTCATTCAGGAAACAAAATTCATTTATTGCAATCAAATGATAAACTGTATGTACATAAATCTGGTGACGTTAAAAGAAACGTAGAGAGACTGCAACATTTGTTTCGTGAGTTTTATGATGTGCCCTGCATATTAAATACTGATGGTAAAACTTTTATGGACATGGAGTACGTCCATGGTCTTGATATGAAAGAGTATTTGAAAACGAATACCATCAATAAACTTGCTGGGTTCATTGTTGAGACACTTAATAGTTTTGCAAAAAGTTCGGTACTGTATGATTATACTGGTGTATACCATCAAAAGTTAGATTGGGTAGATTCGGTAACTGATCTACCTTTTTCTAAGGATGAGTTGATTACTCGATTACCAAAAGAACTTCCACGGTCACAATATCATGGTGATTTTACCTTAGAGAACTTGATGTTTTCTGAAGATAAGTTTATAATGATAGATGCGGTTACCATTGAATATGATTCCTACATATTTGACATTGCAAAGTTACGGCAAGATTTAGAATGTAAATGGTTCCTAAGAGATGATAGACTTAAACTAGATGTTAAGTTAAAAAATCTACAGGACAAAGTATTAGAGAAATTTTCACTTGCAAAGGATGATTATATTTTGATTCTTATGTTGTTGCGGGTATATCGTCACACACAACCTGGTGATAGCAATCATAAATTTATTATAAAAGAGATTAAAAGATTATGGAAATAATTGTACCTGCAGCAGGAGCATCTACTAGATTCCCTGATATGAAACCAAAGTATTTGTTGTATGATTATGGTCATAAGATGATGATACAAAGAGCATTAGAACCATATGAGGGTCACAACATTACGATTGGTATTCTCAAAGACCACGATGCTCACCATTCTGCGTCTGATTATTTGCTGCACGAATTCAAAGACACAGCAAAAATTTGTATCATCGATAAGATGACCAGAGGTCCTGCCGATACAGTCTATCAGATAATTAAGAATTCAACTATCGATCCTGATGCAGAACTATTGATTAAAGATTGTGATAGTTTCTTTGACCATGAAGTGTCAGAAGGTAATTATGTTTGTGTATCTAATATTGCACAACATGAGGTATTAAAGAAACTATCTTCTAAAAGTTTTGTTATTGCCAATGAACAAGGTATCATTACAGATATCATTGAGAAGAATGTGGTATCAGATACATTCTGCGTTGGTGGTTATAAATTCTCAAGTGTTAGATTGTTCTGTGAAGCATTTGAAGAGTTAGACACACAAAATGAAATATTTGTTTCCGATGTTATTCAACGATGCCTACACAATGGTCATATCTTTACAGAAAAAATGGTAACTAATTATGTTGATGTTGGTACAGCAGCAGATTGGTTTGAATACAACGACAGGCCAGTAATCTTTTGTGATATAGATGGTACACTAATTGAATCACAAGGACGTGTTGGAGGTAAGAGTTTTGACTCACCAATTGTACCAATGCGAAAAACTTTAGATATACTTTTAGAATATCAAAAGAATGGAGCACAGTTTGTATTCACAACAGCAAGACCAAAAGATGTAGAGAGACTGACTTATAGCATGTTAGTATCACTTGGATTTTATAACTTCGAACTGATTATGGGATTACAGAATTCAAGACGTATATTGATTAACGATTTTAACAGCGCAAATCCATATCCTCGTGCTACTGCAATTAATGTAGAGAGAGACAAAGACCAAGTGGCGAATTATCTATGAACACAAATAAAATATTAATTATCGTAACCTCAGCAATAAATGCTGACATGGGTGTAATCAAAAGAACAGATAGATTTCAACAGACCATAAAAGGTTTGATGACGTTGCGAAATCATCTTCCAAATGCCATCATTCTTTTGGCAGATGGATCACCACATAAACTTGAAGTAGAAAAGGTAAAAGCACTTTCAGATTTTGCTAACTATGCTGCTGATTTTTCTACTGATCCACAGATAACCGAATTGGCAATCAATCATCGCAAAAGTGAGGCAGAAAATCTGTTGATACTAAAAACTTTGATGCTTCTACAGCAAGATGAAAGCATGAAAGATGTTATGACTGGTGTTGAACGAATATTCAAAATATCTGCCAGAACTGATTTAACTGATGGATTTGATGTTGAGCAACATATGGTAAAAGGTAAGTATGTGTTCAAGAAACGTATTCCTACTTGGTTGTCAGATTCTCGCAAGGAATTTGCCACTGATTTGCTGATTACCCGCATGTTTTCTTTCTGTCCAACTCTGATGGATGACTACATGAAAATGTGTGAACATAACATTGCCTTGGTTCTTCAGACCAGAATCGACACGGAACATGCCCACTTTGTCAATATAAACAAAGACTTATTGGTGGAATTAGATGAAATCCACTGTACCGGCATCGTTGCTGGCACTGGCACGGTTGAGAATTACTAAATAGAATAAAATGTAACCCTGCTGTAGAGGCGGATAAATGAAATTTAGAGATTTTCTGCGAGAGCAGAAAGAAAAACATGCGGTACTGGCATTCGGACGTATGAATCCGATTACTTCCGGTCACGAAAAATTAGTTCAAAAAGTCAAAGATATTGCCGATTCTGTCGGTGGTTCTCATCACATCGTTTTGTCACACTCACAGGACTCCAAGAAGAATCCTCTTACAGCAGCACAAAAACTCAAACACGCCAAACGTGCATTTCCTGGTACCAATTTTTCTACATCCGATAAAGAGCATCCAACATATTTAAAACAAGCGGAGAAATTACACAAACAGGGTGTAACTCAT
>Ga0114970_10000953_pt1 | contig 21800 bp, 16 predicted proteins | sample M_140205_XF_Meta_FD_87030 | JGI IMG/M metagenome (GOLD analysis project Ga0114970, IMG submission 87030) | Freshwater microbial communities from Lake Montjoie, Canada to study carbon cycling - M_140205_XF_MetaG | ecosystem: Environmental > Aquatic > Freshwater > Lake | place: Lake Montjoie...
AATCATTGATGGTGTAACCCAGCGCCGCACGAAAGTCCTTCTCCGCCGCCACCGCATTGCGCACGCGGCCCGATGCCTCGCCCCGGACCATGAGCGCCTCGAAGATCAGCGCATCCGGCCAAAGCGAAAAATCCTCGACCTTCACCAGCGCCACGACCTCCGCATACTTCGACTGCATCGTCAGCAGTTTCATGCGGCAGAGCGTGCCCAGGTATTTGTCCTTGATGCCTGCCGCCAGCGTCGTCGCCTCCTCGACATGTTTCAGTTGCACCTCGCAGTAACTCGCCTGCATCAAGGCCGCATCCTTCGCCTCCACCGTGGGAGCGGACGCGATCAACGCCGCAAACGCTTCCTTTGCCTCAGGGAACTTGTTGGAGCCATAGAGCCGTAGAGCGGCTTGATACTCGGTTGGGAAAGTGGCCGCGTAGCTGGTAGCCACGGCCGTGAGCAGGAAGAGGAAGGCTTTCATTTTTGAAATCGGATGCGTGCGAGATAAATGGCGGTCGGCAGTTCCACATTCTTGTTGGGCGGTGGATTGCCGTCCTTGTCTTCGTGGTTGGAATAGTAGCTGACCCACAGTTCATCGTTGTGCCACACCATGCCGGGATAACCGGTGTCGCTGCCGCCGCTGGGGAGTTTCAGCGCGATGGCGTAGTGCTCGCGGTCCATGCTGGCGATGACGGTCGAGAAGGGATGCCGGTAGCTGCGGCCTGCTGCGATGAGCGAGCTGTCGGGCAGCACGATGAAATTCGGCCCGCCAAAGCGGTGCTCTGTTTCATGCCATGTCCACTCGCGATAGGGCGGCCGGCTGCTGCCGATCCAGCCAAAGTAGTTCCCGCGTTCCCTTCGCACCATCGCGATCATTTCACCATCCGGGCGAATGCGCACGGTGGCTTCGTTGGGGCGGCCCGGCACGTCGAGATGCGTCACCGTCTGCCACTTCAAGCCGTCCGTGCTGGTCACCAGCTTGACCTTCCACGGATAGGGACCGGGCGGCACAGGGCCATTCGTTTCCGCCGCCTCCGCGACCTTGGGATCGGGGTGCTCGGCGCGCCGGTAGGGATAGCTGATGCCATAAGCTTTGCCTTCATGCCAATCGACGCGCCAGAGCCACTGGCCCTCTTCGAGAACTTTGGCCGGCGTGGTCCAGGTGAGGCCGTCGGTGGAGAACATCACACGCGGTTGCTTCGTCTTCACCGGCGCGGGTTTGCTCGACATGTCGTATGTCAAACCTCCCGCGATGATCATCAACTGCCCATCCGGCTTGATCGAAAACTTCGGGTCGCGCAAATCAATGCCGTCCTCCTCGATGAGCGCTGCCGAGGTCCACGCGACGCCATCGGGCGAACGCAGGACGCGCACCTTGCCGATGTCGGCCGTGTGAGAGATCCCTTCGCGGAAGCAGCAGAACCACTGGTCCCGAAAGCGGGTGAGATCGGTGAAGGAGTTGTATGGGGCCTTGTCCCAAATGCGCTTCGATTCGATGAGGACAGACTTTCGATCCTGAGCGGAGGCGGTGGGCGCGAGGCACAGTAGTGCGGCGAGTGGAGCCAGCAGCAGGGTGGTAAAGGACAGAGCAGAGTTGGTGACGAGGGCGAGATGCGTGAGCTTCATGGGGTGGGATCCTCGTTGCTTTGCAGGCGGATCAATGTGAAAGCGCCGGGATCAAGGAATATGTCCAGGATGAGTTCGCCCTCCGTCTGGCGGGAAGGCACGGGAAACCATCCCGGCACGAGCACGTCGAGCGCCTTGGTGAACTTCCCGCGAACGGTCACCTTTGTATCCACAGGCTTCTCGACATTCTCATTGCACAGACAGAGATAGGTCGCGTCCCGGCCCGTCCTCATCTGGATTTTCAAGTCCGAGCTGGGCGATTCCGCCGTTCGCTTCACCGTCCCAGCGAGCGCATTCGCCAGGCGCTCGCTCATCACCGGGGATCTCATCAGGCTTTCGACGGGAGCGCCGAAATACAGGACCTGACCGCGACCGTGCCTCGTCACCGCATAGCGTTCTTCTATCGCTCCCTTGGCAGCAAACCCAGCCACATGAAGTTCATGGTCAAAGTCACCCTTCCCGGTCTTCGCAGCCTGCGAAAATGCCATTTTGAACAGTGATTTGTCAGGCGCTAGTTCCTTCCCACATTCGTCCAGCAAGGCAAAGGGTCCCAAAGCGATGAGCGTTCCGCCATCTGCCACCCAGCGCATGAGTTCCATGGAAAAGGCTTCCGACATGCAGGGCGCTGGAGGGAGCACCAACAGGCCGTAGTCCTTCAACGCCGCCTTCCCATCGAGCACCATTTCCTCGGGAATGAAATCGTGGGAGTAATTCCACGGGGTCAGGAGACGGGAATGCGCGTCAAACATGTTCTGGAGCGCAGAGGTCAGGCGATAGGCCTGGTGTGACTTGATCATGGCGGCCTGGTTGAAGACCGTGGCACAAGGCTGAACGATAGCGATTCTAGGAGTCTCGGGAGCAGATTCGAGCAGCGCCTTCTCGATTGCTCTGCCCCGCTCGAACATCGGGGCGATCTCGGTCGTGCTCCAACGATAGACTGTCTGGTCGTAGTCGAGGTTAAAGGTCCCCCCGCCATAGGCCATGATGTATTCAGTCTTGTGACTCAAATAGGGTAGCCACCAGGCGGAGAGCCGGATGTCCCGTGTGTAGAGAGTGAAGAAAAATTTCTCGACGTCACGGCGTGCCAATCGTTCATCGGTCAGGTGTGCGCGACGATAGACCGCCCAGTAGTTCTCATAGTAGCCGAGCACCTTGCCGAACTTTCGGCTCATCGTGCCGAAATAGCTCCAGGCGGCATCTTCCCAGATGGGATTCGAGTGGTGGGAGTAGATGTCCGCAGCGTTCTCCTTGAACATCAGGTAAATGTTGCCGTTGAGCATGAAATCCGAATCATCCGCCATGACGGGAACGTTCGGCGCACCCTCCTTGAGAAATTTTCGCTGCATGGCGTTATAGCGGACATGATTCACCCGCGACCATCTCTCAAACTCATAGGTGAGACCGGATGCCGCTGTGGCGGGTTGAACAAACCTGTCGGGCGGAGGTTCAATCGCCTCAAAAGAGGCATAGTCCGCGCCCCACTTCTCGTTGAGCTTTTCCAGTGAACCGTAGCGCTCTTTCAGGTAGTCACGGAACGCACGCTTGTTGCTGTCATTGTAGCCAGGCGACCGGATGCCGGCATAGTTGGCGAGGTCGGTTCCGGCGGTAAACACGTTCAGGTCTTCCCAACCCGAAACGAAGAAATGGACTCGGTTATCCCTGTTGGCGTATGCGGCGAGTTTCTCAGGTAATCCTCGGCGAACTGCATCACTGCAGGGTTGTTTGGGTTGCCATATTCCATCAGCCTGTTCGCCCCCCACGTCTTCCCAAACGGATGATTGACCTCAAGCCCGTCGTAGCTTCTGAGGATCATGTCGGGATCGCCCTTCGCCTGGTCTTCCAGCCACGGCGGAAACGGCATCTCGTAGCCTTGGCCGAACACTGTCTGAAACTCGAATCGGCGCGCTCCCCCGACGCGGTCGAGGGTGGCGAGGAACTTATCCACTCCCTTGTAAACATACTGTCCCGGCGCGCTGCTCTCGGCCATGGCGTGCTGCCAGCCCAGGTTCACCGTGTCGAACTTGCCGAGCAGCTTGAACACATCCTCATGCCCGTAGATTCCGTATCCTTCGAACCCGAGTCGGGCACTCGCGCCATCGCTGTTAAGCCGTTCTTCCGATGCGGGGAGTTCCAGCGACGCTGCCGTCCACGGCGATCTCGCCCCGACTGCGGTAGCAGACTTGGAGATGCCTTCCCCGGCTTGCCGCTTGAGCATCTCGATCCGTCCCAGCACCGAGACGATCCGTTCCTCCAGGCCGGAGAGTTTTCCCTCGTTCCAATTGTCATCGAATGCCTGCCCGTAGGCCATGTAGATGGCATTGAGTTCCTCGTCGATCACGAGCGATGCCGGATCGAGCGAGATCGGCGCAGTTGAGTTTGGCTCCAGTTTGGAGAGGCAAAACGACGCCTTGTGAAGCTGGCAGACTCTTTCGTCGGCTTTGGCTTTCTCGACCAGCGCACGGTTTAGCTCGAGTGCGACATGGTAGAACGCGGGATACTTCTCCTTTGCCGACAAGCCGCCTGATTCCACCGGGGAATCCATAAGTCCGCTGCATTTCCATTTGGCGTGCCGCTCCCTTTCGGCGGCGAATGGATCAGCATACCAAAGCGTGGGTGGCGGCTTGGCACCCGCCGACTCGCGCGCGATGTCAAAGCCCGAAACCATCACGCGGCCCATGAGAGGATCGCGGTCAGAATTCTTCCAGTAGGCTATGTTGGGATCGATTTCATGACGGCTGTAAAACGTGAGTTTGCCGAACTTCTCACTCTGGTTGAAATCGCCAAGGGCGCTCCACGAGGAAACCTCCGGCCCCTTTGCGCCCGCATACCGTTCCCGGCCACAGTTAAACACCCAACGCTGATTATCAGCCGGCATTTTTGTCCCGAGGGCAGAAAACGGAATGGCAATCTCCAACGACCAAAAATCGGTGTCCACTTTTGCTTTTGCTTCCACGGGCAATGACTGAACTTTCTCCGAGCCGTCGAAGAAACTGGAATAGAGGTTCCCCTTCGAATCCACGATGATGTGGAAATGGTTCCGACCCGCGCCCGTCGGATCAATGAACAATTCAATACAATCTCCACCCCAGACAACATGGGGGACGGATTTGAGGCGGTTCACGTCTGCCTCGAACAGCTTGATGCCGAAATAGACTTTCTCGGTGTCGTAGCAACATTTCAGTTCCGTATCAGCCGGGGCTTTCTCGATCTTCCCGAGCTCGAGAAAGCCCGTGGCGACTTGAATGCCTTTCCATGCGTCATCCTTGAGGTCGCCGTCCACGACGGGCGGCGACTTCTTCAGGGTGAATAGCACCATCGAGTCCTTTGGTGATGCGGCGTTGGTCGCGGCATTCGATCCAGCCATCCAGGCCACGATCCATAAAACCAAGTGCTTTTGATTCATATAATTGCTCCTTGTTTGCCGTCGTCGTTCATACCCTCAACCACCGGTCCAGCCACGCGAACGCCCGGTCCTGCATCGCGGCGCTGAACTCGTGCGGGCCGTCATAGGTCACACCCTCGAAGTGGTCCGGCACGCCGGCCTTCGCATAGAGTTTCCCGATCTTGTCGAACGCCTCGCACACACCCTCGTTGGTGAAGAGTCCGTCCTGTGTGCCGTGGATCACCATCAGCCCGCCGGGCGCGGTCATCGCGGCGACATCGGGCAGGTCGAGGTAACGGTAGAGGCCGGGGATGAACTTCATCGGGCCGATGCTGGTGATCTTCGTGCGCAGCATCGCGCCGTAGCTCGACATCCAGCCGACAACGACAGCAGCCTTGATGCGCGCGTCCAGGCCGGCGAGGTGCGCCGAGCGGAATCCGCCGACCGACAGCCCGCAGCAGCCGATTCGGTCGGGGTCCACGTCGGAGCGGGTGAGCAGGTAGTCCACGGTGCGGATGTCGTCGGTGAACATCACGCCCGCCCACGTCACTCCCGCCTCGAACAGCGCCGTGGCCAGGAGCGGGATGCGGTCGCGGCCTGCTTTGTTGAATGCCGGCACGTCCTGCGCGGTCATGGTCTCTCGCTCGTTCCAGGCCGGCGGATCGGACGCCAGCAGCATCCGTCGCTCGCCCCAGAACATCATGTCAATGGCGATGACAACATAGCCGCGCCGGCACAATTCGGTCGCCCAGCTCCGGCCAGCGTAACAGCGCTGCTTGAACTCGCCCAACGCCGGATGCTCGCGCCCCGACTCGACGATCTTTTCCTTGCCCCACACATAGAAGCCGCCGTGATCATGCAGCGCGACCACCGCCGGCCAGCGCCGCTTGCCGCCCTTCGGCACCAGCACGAATGCCGGCACGCGGATGTCGGGCGTCGTGTTGAAGGCGATTTTCTCGCGGATGTGATCCCCGCAGTCCACGCGCTCGACGATCTCCACCCGTGGCTCGCAGCGCGGCGGGGCGTAGCGCAACAACTCATGCACCTTCGCGCGGGCCTCGGCTTTCCATGCGGCGAGATCGCGAAACCGATCCTGCACAAACGACAGCTCCATCGTCGAACGCGCCGCCGTCTGCTCGACGAACGGAAAAAGCGAGCCGAGTTGCGCGTCGGGAATGATCGTGGGTGCCGCTGTCTCCGCGGCAGCGAGCGGTAGCTCCCCGTGACTGCCCGCGCCCATCGCCACCGCACCCATTCCAGCGGCGCGCAGAAAATCACGGCGTTCCAAATGTGCGGATGTCTTGTTCGTGTTCATAAGGGCGGTGTCTCAACGCCGTGTGGCCAGCGCTTCGTGCAGAGCGAGCAGGCCGTCGAGGAGCGCGGTTCGCTCCGGCATGCGCCACCACTCTGGATACCCGACTTGCTCCAGGCCGGCCAGTTCGCGGTCGGCGATCTCGCGCGCTGCATCAAGATCATGTGCGTCTTTCGTCGTCTGATAGAGCAAGACGAGCAGACGAACGTATTCGCCGCTGGCGCGGAACGTCCACGCGCCCTCGCCGGTGATCGCAGCCTGTTGGTTGCGCGATTCCTCGATAATATCACGCGCCCAGCCGCGAAGAATTGCCGTCAGCTCCCCGTCACCCGTCGCGGCCATTACCTGCGCAATCCACAGCGGCACCGAAACGCCGGCACAATGCTCCCAGTATGAACAAGGTTGGTAAAACCCGCTGCCGTCGTAGACTTTGACCTGCTGGAGCACGGGATCGAGCCTCACCGCCGCATCCTTTTCCACCTGCGTGCGAAACGTGTAGCGGGCGGTCTCGACATACGGCCGGCCGTCGAGATGCAGGTGGTTGCGAAACACCCGCCGCTCCGGATCATAGGCGTGCCGCGCCACACCCAACGCCAGCTTCAGCGCCATCTGCGTCAACTGCTCCGCGAGCGGCCCGCCGCCTGGACGTTTCCTCAGCTCCGCCGCCGCATCGATCCAGGACGTTGCCGTGAGCGCCGCGCCGCGTGTCTCGGCCCACCGGCCCACCGGCATCGGCGCGCCCTCGTCCGATGCCTCGCCGCCGAAGAAGTTGGGGATGAGACCCGACTCCGCGTGCTGCACCGCGCGCCACTTGTCGGCCATTTGCTGCGCCCAACCGAGACAATCGGTGTCGCCCGTGCGCGCGAAACATGACGACCACCAATGAATCATCCTGCCCCCCGCCGTATCGAAACCGCAGTGACCCGGGTTCCTCGTCAGCGCCGGCCGTTGGTCGGCGTCTTTGAACGTGAAAGGGCAGAACCGGTTGAAGTCCATGCTCGCCGCGTCAGTGACCAGGCCGAAGAACATCGCGCGGAACATGCGATGGGTCTGCTCGGGAGCGTGTGCCCACAGGCGATCCAGCGGCAGTTGCGGATACGTGCCGGTGTTCTTCGGTTTGAATTCCGGCATCGGCGCCCGCGCTTTCGCCGCCACATTGCGCATGTGCAGGGCATCGAATCCGGCTTCCTCACCGAGATAGCCAAGCCCGCACTGCGGATCGAATCCATTCCGCGCAAACGCATCGGCCATTGCTGAGGTCAGGTTGCGATAGCGTGCGTCGCCCGTCAGTTCGGACAACCGGTCTAGCAAAATCCACGACTCGAAATCCGCCATGAACGGCTCGTAGTCCATGGGGGTCTCGGGGAACCAAAAGTTCTGGTAACTGCCGTCGTCCTTCTTGAAGCCGATCGAGCGGTAGCTCCGATTCAAAGCCCGCGATACGGTGATGAACCGCGCGCCGCCGACCTCGCCGCCCAGCGTCGCGGACTGGTGTTCGATAAGCCGCTCGACGGTCTGCGTGACAAACGCCAGGTAGTCGCGCGAGCTTTTGTCCGGAAGTCCTGTCCGCAGTTGGCGCAGCGCCAGGATGACCGGAACCTTGTGATCGAAAACCGCCTCGCCCTTCGACGCAATCACACCGTCCTTGCCCACGAGTTCGCCGTGCAGCCGGTAGTAGCCACCGCGCAACCCGCCCAGCGGAATCGTGAAGGGCATCTCGTGCTGGAGCTGCTCCCTGCTGAACTCAAGCCGCATTCCCTGCGATTGCGCGCCGGGGGTGAGCGGCTCCAGGCGCATCCGCAACTCGCGAATCTCCGCGCCCGACAGCACCGCCTGCGCCGCCGCATTCTTCAGTGGAATCCATTTTCCGGCCAGCGTGTCGCGCGCGTCCAGCACGAGATACGTTTCCATTTCACAGGCAAGCACGTCGCCGAGCGGCAATGGCTCGCCGAGTGCCGGCAGCGCCGCGCACAGTGCTATCGCCCCGAGGGCGACGGCAGATTTCCAACCGATGCGGCGGGGCCGGCGTTCGAGGAACGAATTCATGAATGGAAAACGAGATACAGGGCGGGCCTTTGTCCGGGACGAAGTGCGACGGTGGGCTTAACATGCGGTTGAGTGCCAGCGGCGTGCAGCACGGCCAGCGGAGCCAGCAGCAGGGCGGTGCGGAGTGTGTTGGTGGGTTTCATAGAGATGAATATCATCGTATTGTCCCCTATCGTTTGTTCGTCGTGATGTTTGCCATCATTTCGAAGTTCTTGTTGAAGGCCTTGCCTGTCGGCGAAAGCTGGTAGAACTCGGGCTTGTCTCCGGCGAGTCGCTGATGCGAGATCTGCATGCCCCAGGGTGCCGAGACATTGGGGATAATCGCCCCGAGCGAAGCGTAGTCAATCCGGATCTCGACGCACCACTTGTCGGCGGATTTCTTCACGGCATAGTCGCTCACGCTGTAGAACGCTGGCAGGTTGGCCACGTTCGGGTCAGTGGTGTCCTGATCGAAGATGGCTCCAGCGGGATTGATGTTGATGACAGGCATGCGGCCGGTCGGTGTCTCCAACCGAATCTCGACAAAATCATCGGACCAAATGCCCGAGTCGTCGCGCGTCTGGGTGCGGTCGTGGAGGCGGTCCATTTTTGGCTCGCGGCACTCGATGGCGAGGTAAAAGGCAGTCGGCGTGGCACGGAAGGCTACGGAGGTTGAGACATGGTCGGGCTTGGCACTGGTGAACATGTCCTTCAGCGGATAGGATGGCACGGTCTTCCAGAAGGCTTTGGCGAAATCGCCGTCGCACTTGGTGTCTTCAGCATAGCGTCCGGCTTGGATGGTCGGACCTTTGCGAAGGAGGTTGGCGAACAGCCTTTTGAGGGGCTCCATCTCAGTGGCGAGGCGCTCGAGCCTCTTCGCATAGATGCTGCCGGCCGCGGCTTTTGCGCGGGCCTTGCCGAAGATGTCGAAGAGCTTCGTCACGTCTCCCTCCTTGAAGTTTCCTGAGGATGCCGTCACGCGGCGCGGCGCTTTCCTCATCCATATTTCCTCGCCGAACTTATCCAGCGCCTTCATCTCTTCCGCAGCGGGGCCGTAGTAGAGCGTGTAGTATTCCGCGAGCAGCGCGTCCACATCCACCTTCGGATCCCACATGAGCTTCGAGTAGAGATACATCATGAGGTGCGTCTGTGCCGGGCCGCCGATGTTGGTGTTGTGGTTCTCGGCTTTGGTCATGTCGCCATAGGGCCCGTCGTATTCGAGAAGGAATCCCTGGCATTTGTCGGGCGTGACATTCTTGAAGAGCTGCTTCAGGCTCTCGGTGAAAACATACGGGGTCGGCGGGTAGTTGCGGTGGGGGCCGCGGTCATAAAGGTAGTCATAGTAGATGAACTGTTCCGGCCCTTTGACGCACTCGAACCACTCCTTCATGACGCCGGTAAACTCAGGGTTCAGGTGGTCATAGGCCGTGGTGTTCGCGAACACGCAGGTCATGTCATCGGGGATGAATTTGCCCTTGATCTGACTGGGAACACCGACCGTGCCGGAGTAGGCGTAGAAGGCTTTGCGCTGCTGGTTGCCGGGATACTTCTTGTTGTAGCGCTCGAGCATGTTCGCATTGAAATCCCATGCGTAGTCGCTGTAGCGGCCGGCATCGCCACGCTCCTTCAATTTGTCCCATCCGTTGGCAACATCCTCGTCGTCGATGGTGCTCCATCCGTCCGGCTGGTTGAAGCTGACATACGGGAGCATCTTTGGGTAGAAGGTATTGGCCGACTCCAGATACTGCATGAAAGTGGAGCGGAACTTTTCACCGGAGAGCTTCGGTGCGCGGAAGTCGGGCTGGCCGTTGACTTTGCCGGCGCACTCGGGGTCTTCTTTGCCATCGAGGATGCGCCCTGCGGCATGGTAAAAGAAGATCAACTCGCTCATCCCGCCGCCCATCGACTTGAACCACATGGCTTCATCGCGGCAGCCATGCCAGTGGCTCCAGTTGCGGTAGCGAAAGGCTGGCTCGCTTTTGATGTCCTGATCGGCAACGATGATGTCCTTCTTCTCGGGGATGACCTGCCCGATGTCGGCGAAGGGCATATACCAGCGGAAGCCGAGTTGTTCGAGCAGCGCATAGGCGGCGAAAATAGTGCCGGTGGAATCCATGCCATCGTGAAACCCAAGGCTGCGCGACGCATCCTTTTCGCGGCACTGGCTCTGCAGGCTATTGATGGCCATCGGCGAGCGCCACTTGTGCCCAGTGTGCTTCAGCCATTTGTCTTCCACCCTGAAGAGGTTGTCCTCGCTAAAGCCGAAGTTTCGATACCATTCGATATCGACCCCAGCCGCGATGACATCGTCACCTTTGACGATGATCTTGTAGCCGTCGTATTTGACCTCGTTGAGGTCCATCCCAAGCTTCTTCGTCCTCTCGTTCTCCCCGAACCAGACCCTGGTCTTCACCTTGCCAGTCGGTTCGTTAACGACATCAAGTTTAGCCCCCGACATCTTCGCGATGATGTCCTGAAATTCCGTAGCCGCCGCCTTCACAATCGGATTGGCGTCCTTCGGGATGACGATTTCGGCCATCGCCTTGCCGTCCTTCACAAGCGGCGCTGCGGAAAGGGGCACCGAGATACAGAAGGTTAGTAGCAGGATGGTGATGAGTGTGTGGGCGTGTTTCATGGTGGTGTTTTTCATTTTGGTGCTTTCAATCAGGGACGTTCATTCAGCAGGTTATCAACGCTGATGCTGCGCGGTCGGTGGAGCGAGGCCGACAATGTCCTGCTCGGTCAGGCGCATGTAGAGCGGCGGCATCGAACCGTAGCGGGTCCAGATCCAGAGCTCCCCTGGCGTCGGCTCGAAGATGAATGGGTAGGAGATGGATCCCTTAGTCTGGCGCGCGATGACCATCGACTTCGACCAGGTCTTCGCGTTGTCGGTTGAATAGCTCAGGGCCAGCTCCCGACGCTGGCTGCGCACGCCCGCGGCGTAGGCTGCCGACGGCTCCGACCGCGGGAGGATGGTGCCGTCCTCCAAGGCTAAGCGGCTCCAGACCAGAATGAGCCGTCCGTTGGCGAGGCACCGCAGTTGGCCGGGTGCCGCGGCGGAGTCGAGCTGGCTCTGGCGGATATCCAGCCAGCGTTGGCCATGGTTGTCCGAGTAGGCCTCCCAGAACTTCTCGAAGCCGGTGCGGATGAGCATCAGCAGCCGGCCGTTCGACATCTCGGCCACCGTGGCCTCGATGGCGCCGTCGTGGTGGCCGTTGCCGCCGATGTCGATGAGGTTGCTGCGCAGCCAAGTCTCGCCATCGTCCTTGGTGACGAAGCCATACATGCCCCAGCGGCCCGGATGCTGCACGGTGACCTGGATCGGCACGACCACGGATCCGTCGGACGTCTGGATCGCGCTCACGATGGTGCCGTAGCTGCCAGGGAACGGCTGCTGCGGAACGTCCCAGGTTTCACCGTTGTCGCGGCTCCGGGTCATCCAGAGATTGTTTTGGTTGTGGAAGGCGGGCGTCCAGTCGCGCTGGGCTTCGTCCCAGCGGGTGTCGGTTCCATCCAGGGTGCGGAAGATGATGAGGAGGACGCCGCTTCGCGTGCGGATCAGCGGGCCGCGGGTAGGCGTGACCGGCGGGGTGCCGTTGATGCGAAGCGGGCGTGGGGCGGACCAGGTGCGGCCCTGGTCCGAGCTGACGATGGTGGCGTTGCCTTCCGGGGGGACGGACATGAGTCGGCCGTCACCAAGCGCGACGACGGTCTGTTCGTCGAACACGGCGGGCAGGCGGAGCGGCGGGGACGAGACGGCGGGGTGCAGCCGTCGCTTGAGGTCGGCGGCCGGCCCGGCGGCGACGTCGGCAGCCAAGGCAGGCAGCGCGACCAGTGGAGCGAGGAGCAAGGCGGTGAGAGCCGGGCGTAACGAAGATAGCCGACGAGGCTGATCCTGAAACAGTCGGCAAACAGCTCGCCAAGATGATTTCAAAGCGATGCGGGCAACGGTGAGTGTGTTTTTCATTTGGGTGTTTTACGGGCGTTCATTCAGCAGTTTCTCGAGCGTTGGTCCCATCCCCTCCATCCAGCGTGTGTAGCCGGGGCCGGCGACGTGGAGTTTGTCAGGCATCACTGCTGGGCTGATGCTTCCATCGGGCTCGACGAGTTTGTCGCCCACGTCGAGGTAGAAGACCTGCTTGTTGTCGGCCAGCGTGGCGAGTTTGGTGTTGGTCTGGCGGATTGCCCCGTTGATTTCGTCTTTGATCGAGGCACCGCGAGGCAGAATGCCCAGCAGCAGGATTTTGCTCTGGGCGGTCTTGGTCTGGATCGCTTGGATCAGCCCGCTAATGTTCGCCGCGATCTCGTCGGGAGTGAACTTGCCAGTGAGGTTGTTGGTGCCGATGAGCAGCACGACGATCTTCGGTGCGGCTTTGTCGAGCGTGCCGTTTTGCACGCGCCAGAGGACGTTTTGAATCCAGTCACCGCCGATGCCAAGATTGATGGGACGATATTTGCCGAACCGCGCCTCCAGCACTTCCTGCGGCCAGCGTGCGGTGATGGAGTCACCGATGAAGACCAGCTCCGGGCGGGTCGCCACGACGGCTTCGCACTGCGTCTGATGCTTGTCGGCATAGGCGCTACCGATTTGGCCATCCACGCCGAGCTGCGGTGTGGAAGCACCGAGTGTTGGGGAGACGATGTTGGCGGGGGGCTCAGGCATTTGCCCGGTTGGGCAGTCCTCGATGACATAGAGCAGTCGGCCACCGGCTTTCCTCGATCTCGCCTGGGGAGCGATCGCGAGGTGAATGACGTCGTCCTTCTTCAAGAGGCCGAGCTTGAACTGGAAGACATGGGCGAAGCGGTCCTGCGCGAAGTGTTTTTGCGCCTTCCATTGTTCGTTCACATAGACCTGCACCTCGGTGCCATCGGTGAAGGGGGTGCGCAGGTTCCCGTGATTGATCCATACATCGCCCGCGGAATCGGCACTGAGTTTGAATGACGCGATGTAGCAGCGTGCGACGCCATTCTTGTCAGGCGTGGCAAAGACATCGCGCGAAAGGGTGTGGCTGGGTGCATCGGTCCGCAGTGCCCCTGACGCATCCCGCACACCATAGGCCTTCGCTTTCTCATCGTAGCTCAAAGGAGCGTAGCCGCTGGAGTCGCCGATCTGACTGCGCGCATTCCATTGAAAGTTCCAGCCCGCTGGCGGGGTCGGGGCCGCAGCGGCGTCTCCATAGACGGCGAGGATGTTGTCGGACTTGGTTTTGCTGGGCTTCGGACTGGACGGTTCAGCGTGCAGCGAGACCAGCGTTGCGAGGAGGAGAGTGGTGAGAGAGCGAGTCATCGAGTGAGTGAGACGGAATTGAAGACAGAGGAACAGAAGCTTCAGGGGCAGGGGCGGTTGTTCTCAGCCGGAAGCATCGCGCGCGCAAAAGCTGGTTCACCGGAACTGATAGGCAAACACGTCCGCATCCTTCAGTTCAAAGCGAAGCCGCACGGCCTTCCCGGCGAGCAGCGACACATCGCTGCCGGACTTCCAGCTCACCACGCGATCAAGTGAATCACCAAATGTCTCCTCGCAGTCCTTCAGACGAAAGCCTGGGAAAATGCTCTCATCCTCGGCTTGCAGTTCCACCTTCACCGAGCCAGCCGCGGATGTGCTGAAGTTCAGGTGCAATTCCTTGCCGGTAAAGCGCACCGGCTTCGTCACCAGCTCACCTCCCTTCAGTGACCCGTTCGCCGAGACGAATCCATCGAGTCGCAGTGTGTATCGACGCAGCGCGCTGCTCGTGCCCGTCCAGTAGCTTTCGCTGGCGTAGAACGAGAGTTCATCGGGTGCGCCCTCGAGCGCGCTCTTCGTTTCGACCGGATGCCATGCGATGTATTGATGACCGTAGTTCCATGTGCCCTCGCGCTCGATGCCAGGACGTAGAAACGCCTCGTTCCAGCGCGTGAATTTCACACCATCGCGGCTGGCCATGAAGAGACCTTCCGTGATCGCCAAGCCGTAGCGATTGTTCACGCTTGAGCGCATCTCGCGGTGCTCGCGCTCCGGCAGCGCACGCATCGACTCCGACGGGAGGCGTTGGACGTAGCGCGTGGGGAAGCCGATGAGCAAATGCGGGGCGCGGTGATAAGGCTTCACCACATTCGTGTAGAGCTGCTCCGCTGGCGAATCTTCATACGCGAGATCGACCGGTTCGCTCCAGTGAATGAAATCCTTCGAAGTTGCCGTGCGAATGGCCCGGATCCCTGCGGGCCTCCACACCGTATCATTCGTCACGCCGCCCGTGAAGATGCGCCAGTAAGCGCGATACTCCCCGCGCGCCCCGTCCCAGAACGCCAGGTTCTGTGAATCGAACGCGCCCACCCTGAGCACCGGTTCCGCCTGCATCGGCGACCAATGAATGCCGTCGGGCGATTTGAACGCAAGCACCCCCCTCGGTTTCGCGGAAAGCACGAATCCTTTGTATTTCGCGTCCGGTGCCGCGTCGGGATTCTCATCTTTCGCCAGCGCGATGTGCCCCGCGTTGATGTTCGCTCCCTCCCAGTCGCCCGAAGCTAACACAATGTTGTTCTCCTTCGATCCATTGAACTCCACGATGCCGAGATTCGGCTTCGTCCAATGGAAGCCATCGCGGCTCTCGGCATAGCAAGTGTAGAGCGGATGCGACCTTGAGTTCAGCGTCGCCTTGCCGTCGGCTCCTGGTTTTACCTCGAGATGCCAGGCCTTGTAATACATCCGATACAGCTCGCCGTCCTTGAACACACTATGGTAGCCCGAGCCCGAACCTTCCCACGGGGCATCATGTGTGATCGCCAGCTCCTTCTGCTCAGGATGATGCAACTCCAGCCGCGCATCGCCGCCGAGCTGGTCGATCAAGGCACGATCGACAAACAATTCTCGACGCGATCCGATATCAACGGGATCAGCGAAAGCAACCGGCACACTCAGCATGAAGAAAAGACAGTGCTGGATGGCGGAAGATACAAAGGCGGGCAAGCGGTGAGGATGCGGCGTGTAAGTTTCATAAAGGCGTTCAAGCAATACACCCGCAGCCCCTGCATTTGCGCGAGCATTTCGTGACGAAAAAGGTAAAGTCGTTTACGCTCAGGCTAAAACCATCCCATGAAAACCGACCGCCGCTTTTTCAAAGAACTCCGCTTCCGACAGCTCCGTGCCTCAGGGCGCTTGTTGGATCGGTAGAGTGAACGGGGATTACTTCGCGGTGTAACCACCATCGACTGGGAGATTCACTCCCGTAATGTATCGTGAAGCATCACTGAGAAGGAAGATGACCGCACCGCCCAGATCGTCAGCGTCAGCCATGCGATTGAGCATGGTGTGCTCGCAGTAGCGAGAAAGGAACGGCTCGGGCTGGTTGTTGAAGAAGCCACCGGGAGCTAGGTTGTTCACCCGCACGTTCTTCGGGCCGTAAAGAGCGGCGTAGAAGCGCGTCAGGTTCTCCATGCCGCCCTTGTGGAAGAAGTAGTCGGGCGGCATGTCACCCATGTCCGTGCCAGTGTAGAGTTCGTAGCTGGGGCCGATCATGCCCTGGATGCTGCCAATGTTCACGATGCTGCCGCGCCCAGCGTTTGCCATGGTTTGACCAAAGTGACGATGCATGAGCATGACGCCCGTGGCGTTCACCCGCATGGAGTCGGCGAACTGCTCCACCGCGCCATTCGCTCCTTTCATCGGACGCAGCACCGCGTTGTTCACGAGGCCGTGCAACGCGCCAAACTTCGTTTTGATCCGATCATGCAAGGCAATCACGGAGGCTTCATCGCCTTGATCGAGTGACTCTGCAAAGACCTTGCGGCCCTTCGCGGTCTCTTCATCGGCGACGACTTGCAGCTTCGTCACATCACGAGCCGCAAGGATGAGCGTAGCACCCGTTTGAGCCAACATGGCGGACAAGCCACGGCCATACAGCCCAGCGCCACCGGTGAGGAGAATGGTTTTTTCTTGGAGGGAGAAGAGGTTGGAAGCCATGGCTTATGAAGAGGTGCTGACACCAGCAGTTCATTTCTTGTTTGCATAGACCGAGTCGCTGCTTGGTGCTGCCGCACCACCGCCGAAGTCCTTCAGCAGCTTGTGGAAGGCGTTGCCGAGTTCGACAACATCGGCACCTAGCGTGAAGATGCGGGTGCCTTCTTCGATGAGTTGGTCTTTCTGGCCGAAGAGCGAGGCGACGGCGACATATTTGCCGTGCTTGATAGCGGCAGCATGGACACGCTTGCGAGCGGCGACGACTTCGGGGCAGGTTGCTTGGCCGAGTTTGCCGATGCGATGACTGAAGTCACCTGCGCCGAAGAGCAGCATGTCGAATCCAGGCACGGCGGCGATCTCTTCGACGACTTCGAGGGCTTCGGGACTTTCGATCTGGAGGATGACGAATTTCTCCGTGTTGCAGTGCTGCGCGTAATCCGCGAGCGGCACCTGACAGAATAGGCCGTCCATGTTGCCTGCGTCGAGTGCCTTGCTGCCCATCGGGCGGCAGCGGACCATGTCCACGACGTTGCGCGCTTCATCGGCGCTGGTGATGTGTGGCACCATGATGCCGGTGGCATCGCATTCGAAGGGCTTCACATACTCGCTGTAGCCACCCTTGTTCACGCGGACGATGGTGTCCATGTCATAGAGCTTGGCCGCGCGGATTTGATGCTCAAGGTTAAGCCAGTCATTCGGCACGTGCTCGTTGCAAAGCCAGACCGCTGAGGCTCCGGCGAGTCCCGCGAGTTCCACGATGCGGGGATCGCCCATGTTTAGCTTGATGACGGTGGAGTTCTGGCCGGAGCGCAGTTCTCGGAGGATTCGGGAGGGGCGTAGTTTCATGGGATGAGTTCAGAGAGAATGTCGGAGATGAGGATGCGTTCGCCATTCTGTTCGCGACTGCGCGAGCCTGCGATGATGACGGCCATAAGCTCGACCGTTTCATCGAACGGCAGCGGACGCTCGCCGCTGTGGAGCATGGCGATAAAGGCGACGAGCTGACCGCGGAAGGCGTGGTAAGTGTCGGTGATTTTCAGGGCGAGATCACCCTTGGTGCCATAGAGATGAACCGCGCCGAAGCTGCCATAAGCATCGTGCAACGCACCGATGGTGAGCTTCACCCCGCAGCGATGCGTGAGGTGCATGACATCGCCGCCAGCATCGCTGTGCGCCTGCACCGTGACGAATCCGGTGCCCAGGAGAGGCGCGACAGCCTCCAGCGCATGGATGCCGTAGCGCTCCCAGCTTTTGCAGGTGAAACTGGTGATCCAGCGAAGATCACCGAGGGCTGAAAAGTCGGCACTCATCTCCGGCGCGTAACGCATCCCGCTCGTGGAGAGGATCGTTTTGCCTGCGCGATGCCAATCGACGAACTGCTGCAACTCCGGGATCGTCGTCGCCATCGGCTTATCAATAAAGACTGGCAGGCCGGCCTCGATGAAAGGCTGTGCACGGCGTGCATGATCGGTCCCATCGTCGGTAGCGATGACTACGGCATCGACATGGCCAATGACGTCCTCGGGCTTCGCGACGATGTTTTTGATCAGGCTCGCTGCCGCTACTTTTGGCGCATCGGCGGGATCATCCGTCCAGATGTGCGTCACGCGTGCACCAGGGATGCGCACGGACTCGAGTGGCTGCTTGCCCATGTAAATGGGGATGCCGGCATACGGACACTTAGCCATCTCGGTGGGACTGTAGCCATTGATGATACCGCTCCAGGAATACGGGTGGCCGTTTCCTTCGATCATGCCCAGCATGGCGATGCGCAGTTCGGATTTCATTCTATGTCGATGGCTATACCGGAGGCTGCTGAGCGCAGTGCGGCTTGATTAAACTTCAACGTTTGCACGGCTTCTTCAAAAGTGCAGAGCAAGGTGTCCTTGCCGTCTAGTCCGTCGAGAAAAGCATTCGCTTGGGCGATGAACAAGGCATCACGCTCCAGCGGAGGCGTCTGGTGCCAAGTCCAATCTTTGTCGCCCGTTCCAATGAAGGCCCAGCGCTGATGATTGGTCTCGATCTTCACGCTGCCGTGCTCGCCATGGATGAGCAGGGTATTCTCGTTGGGCACTTGAAACTGGGTCATCGCATAGCTCACCAGAGTCTGTCCATGGCGCGCCGCTACATTGACCGTGTCTTCCACTGCCACGCCTTCCAGTGCCTGGTGCGCGGCATCACAAAAGACCCGCGTGCAGGGGCCGATGAGCCATTCCATGGCGTTAATCACATGCGTCAGCGCATCCTGAATGGCACCGCCACCGTGTTCGTGGCGTGCGTAGTAGGTGTCGCGATAGGCAGGGCGGAAGCTCGGGAAGTGCTGCCCTCCCACGGCACTTGCGTGGAGGATTTTGCCAAGACTCCCGCCGCGGAGGAAGCTCCGAGCCTCTCCGATCCAGGGCATGAAATGATACACATAGGCGACGCCCACATAGCGCCGGGCCTTAGCCATAGCATCACGGACTTCGCCCACGAGGCTCGTCTCGATGGCGAGTGGCTTCTCAATGAGGAGATGGTGTTCCGACTTCAAGAGCCGCAGCGCCATGGGCAAATGCAGATGAGCCGGAGTGCAGATGACCGCAGCAGTCGGTCTTCCTTCAGCGAGCGCGACATCGAGAGACTCATAGACCGGCACGCCGTAGCGCTCCCGAATCGAGGCGGCAAGCGTCGGGTTCACCTCGCAAGCCATGACCGCACAGCGACCGGTGTGCGCAAAACAGCGCAGATGTCTTTCGCCGATGCTCCCGCAGCCAATGATGAGAATGGAATCCATGATAGGCGATGACTAAAGTTCCTTTACAGGGATGCGGAAGAACTTGTCCGTCCGTGATTGCTTTTTGTCCTCGCCGCCGAGGCAATAGACAAAGCCCTCGTGCTTCACGAGGCCCACCATCGCCGCATAGGGCAGCGGTTTGGCTGGGCGATAGCTGTCAGTGGCCACATCGTAGATGACCGCAGCGGCGGTGAATTCTTCCGTGAAGCCGCCGGCGATGTAGAGGTGCGTTTCATCCAGCGCCACCGCGCTGAGGCCGCGGTTTGGCAGTCCGAGCGGTTTCAGAGTCCGCCAGGTGTTCTTCGCTGGTGAAAACGCATACGCGGTATTCGTGTTGGCCACCGCATGGGCCGCCGCGTCGTAGTTCATGCCGCCAAAGACAAATAGCTCGTCACCCGCGACGGTGGATGCGGCTACGGCGAAAGGTCTGCCTGGGAAGTCGGCGAGACGTGTGAAGGTTTGGGTGGCTGGCTCGAACGCGTGAGTCAGGCGAGTGACTCCCGCAACATTCGCAGCGTCATCGGTGCCACCCACGAGAATGTATTTTCCCGATAGATAGCCTCCGGCTGCCAGCACCACGGTGGCAGGCAATTCGAGGTCTTTGCTCATGACCGTCTTGATGCCATCCACGACTGCGAAAATGCGCAGCGGCTTCGTTCCATCCGTGCCGCCCATGAAGGCTAGCTGCGAGCGATTTTGAAGACTGGTGCCATAGGCATAAGGACCTTCCTGAAGATTCTTGACCTTCTCCCATTGCCTTTTGGCCGGATCAAACTCATGAATTGCCGTTAGCCAGTGTTTTACCCCGCCCTCCCAATTTGTGCCGCCGATGACCACGATACGTGAGCCTTGCGAGCCACAAATGCAGCCCCCGTTTGGCTCTGGCAACGGAGGCAGCGCCTCCCAGTCGGCATAAGCGGTGGAAATCATGGTCAGGCTAAGGAAGAGTCGTTTTATCATCTGGATTGGTCGATCGTTCATAGTGGTCGGTTTGGTTGGTTTTCCATTCGGGCATCAGTCTCACGTCATTTTCACCGCTGAGTGCTCCGGGAGCACTGGGCGGCGTCACGTCCTCCGCGCGGCGCACTTCCCACCAGCATTGGCCACAGTGGTTGTGCTCGTGATCTACGACGAAGCCAGCGTCCTTCATCACTGGGCCTATCCAGCCCATGCAGTGATCGCAGTAGTCGTGGTATTGCGCGAGGCCGTTGCGAATCAAGAAGCCCTTGGAAGGACAAGCGTGCATATCAATGCGGAAGACATCGTCCGTGGCTGAAAGCGCATAACCGGCGGCCTCGTGGTCCAGCGTGTGGCCCCAGTATTCCTTCATGCCTTCGATACCCTTTTCGCTGATGAGTGCGGACGCATGCTTTTGGGAATCACGAGCGATGGCGGTGTCCCAATACTCGCGCACCAGCGGTTCGCCATCCTGCTGGCAGAGCCACTCGAAGGTCCACTCGTAGTGGCCGCAGAAGTCGTAGCTGCCTAGCATGATGCGACCTCCTTGATGTGCTTGATATCTTGCTCCGGCACCTGGGCATCGCGTTTATAAAAAATTTGCCGGCATGCACCGTTGCCGCCGGTGACCCGCGCGGTGAAGCCCGCGGGCGCGGCGATGGCTTCGTTGATGAAGTAGCAATGCTGGCAGAAGCACGGAATGATCTCGCGGCCATTCTCCCGCAGATGCTTGATCGCGGGGCAGACTTTCACTTCGAGCGTGACGACCTCGTCAGTGTGACTGACTTTGACTTGTGCGCCCGGTTCCGCAGCGAAGAACGCGCGCCAGTAATCCGCCACGCCTGCCAAACCGCCCTGCTGCCACTGCTTCGTCACCGTCGCAAAGTAGCGCGTGCCGAGATCCGTCCAATAGCGACGCAGTCCATCGGCACCCAGCTTCTTCAGGATGAAATGGAACGTCGCGTTGATGGCGAAATAGAAATCCGCCGCACCGACTGGCTTGGTGTCGGTGTAGGGAAGCGCATTCATGTCCTCGGTCATGGCGGTCAGTAGGATTTACCAGCACTGGTCGGAGATTCCGCCGGTGCGCCGGAGAGTTCGTTCAGCAGTTGATCAAACTGCGCCGAGCACTCGGAGAGGTGCTGGTGCAAGGCACCAAACTCGCTGCCCAAAACAACGAGCTGCGCACCCAGTTCTACGATGGCACGGGCATCGTCCGCAGTGCCCACAGGACGGCCCCATGCCTTTCCATGCCTGTGGCAGGCGGCAGCGATCTTTTTCTGGACCTCCAGCATCATCGGATCCGAGACGGAGGGACTGCACTCGAGGCGCAACGACATGTCGCCAGGGCCGAGAAAGAGCACGTCCACGCCTGGCACGGCGGCGATGGCATCGACGTTTTCCAGTGACTCCGGCGTTTCGATCTGCACGGTCAGAAATGTCTCGTGGTTCGCCTGCGTGGTATAGTCCTTCGGTGCTCCAACCCAGAAGCTCGCATCGCGTCCACCGCCGCAGATGCCGCGGTCACCCAGCGGTGGAAACTTCACTGCCTGCACCAACAAGCGCGCTTCATCAGGTGTCCCCACATGAGGGATCATGAGGCCGGAAGCGCCCTCTTCGAGCAGCCGGTAAAGAGCCGTTTTCTCCTTCGTTGGAGGACGCCAGAGACAGTCGATGTCAGCCGCGTGATGGTTGGCGATCATGGCCTGTGCTTCATGAGGATCCCAGGTGCGATGCTCTGCATCAACCCAGACCCCGTCGTACTGAAAGTGGGCGGCCAGTGCGGGAAACATGACGATGG
>Ga0114970_10000954_pt1 | contig 21796 bp, 15 predicted proteins | sample M_140205_XF_Meta_FD_87030 | JGI IMG/M metagenome (GOLD analysis project Ga0114970, IMG submission 87030) | Freshwater microbial communities from Lake Montjoie, Canada to study carbon cycling - M_140205_XF_MetaG | ecosystem: Environmental > Aquatic > Freshwater > Lake | place: Lake Montjoie...
CTTTACAAGCAGGGTAGTCATCGCACAAATTAACCTGGCCAACTCCCTCGCTGGTAAGACATGGAAACCAAATCCAGCTAACCGGCTCTTTACCCCTACACGTGGGGCAAGGGTCCTTGCGGCCATAAGGAAGGCGGTAGTTCCCTACTACAATACGTACTCCTGCGAGGTTGTAGCGGCAGAGTGCAGCACCATCAAGATAGATAAGGCTAAGATCAGGGTTATCTTTAGTGGCCTCTATACTAGGGTGCCGAAGGGTCTTGAATCCCTAGGATATGACAACGAGAGGCGTAAAAAACGCCTTGAGGAACTATTAAGGAAGCTTCCAAAGAGCGTAACGGTCTGCCCGCAGTAGTGTGACCCTCGATATCTTGGTGTTTAGAATTAGATACTGCTTCAAGCTCTTAAGTACGAATTTTGTAACTATTTACCCGGTCAGATCCGTGTGCGTTAGCCCCTATCAAGAGGTGGGTTTGCGGAGCAAACTGGGGTGAATAGTTATGTGATTAGTTTGTAGGGGTCAGGTTGCTACTGCTATCCGTAGGATTGTTCCACCAGAAGATGATGGCAGCCCATATCAGCGGCAGGAAGATTGCTGCCTTTACTAAGAGGTAAGCGATAAAAACTGTTAAAATATAATCGTGCGTTGTCATAGTGTGGCATCTGCATCTATCGGCACAAGCACGATCTCTGCTGTAGGAAGGTGCTCCTTTAAGGTCTTAGTGATGGCGAGCGATGTGGCACAGAACTCTCTAAGCGCTAGATCTGGATCGAATGAGATAGAGAGCTCTACAAAGATGCGCTTTCCGGCGCGACGTGAGCGGATACGCTTAAGGGCAACGAACCTCTCTGAGTAGTTTTGCTTAAGTAGCTCGGCTATCGAGAGCTGCATGGCCTCTTCAAGCGCGCAATCGATCAGGTCTGGCACTGAGGCTGAAACGAGCGCATAGGCCGACCAAAGCATAAAGAACGAAAGTCCGAGTGAGCCAAGCCCATCTAGGTAGATGCTCCAACTATATAATGGAAAGAGGGTGCTGGCGCCAATTGACACGACAACTATGATGGTGGCGAAGGTCTTGGCGCGAAATAGCCTGCATTGAGAATCGGTTACTAGTGAGGGACTCTTTCTGTTTGTGAGGTAGTTACTAACCCACATGGTAACATTTCCTATGACCGATAGCATGGCAAAGAGAAGCCCAAAGTCTGTATTCTTAAGGTGCTCCGGCGCTATGAGGCGTTGTATCCCTGCAAAAAATGAGACCAAAAAAGTAACGAAGAGCGCAGCTCCAACGGCTATACACGCCAGGTGCTCAAGCTTTCCGAAGCCGTAGTTATAGTGCTGGTCATCACTACTAGAGACCTTTTTTAGGATGATCCAAGAGAGCAGGATCGCAAAGAACTCAGCCGAGCAGCGCAGCAGGTCCGCTGTTAGGGTCGTTGAGTTAGAGATCAGCGCAGCGTATGCCGTTGGTATCAGCGATAGGAACGTAGTGACCACAGCCAGAAGTACTAATCTCTCTTTGGTAACGCCCTGCGGATCAATATTAGTACTCTGCACTGCGTTATCAGTCATACAGCTATGTCAGCGGCTCAAAGCGAGCGGTAAAGTGTCTGAGTAAAGTTGGGTCATATGTAAGCTTGAGCCCCCGCAACGCCTCCTTGCGAGTAACGAGCTCCTGCATACCCTCAATAATATAATCAAAGTGGCTCTGGGTATAGACCCTACGGGGGAAGGCGAGACGTACTAGCTCCAGCTTAGAAGGGATAAAGCACCCAGTTGAATCGGTCTTGCCGAACATGACGGAGCCTATCTCGCACGATCTGACACCTTCGGCTAGGTAGAGCTCGCAGGCGAGCGCCTGCCCAGGAAAATGCTGTGGTTCAATATGTGGGAGGAAGCTCTTAGCATCTATGTATACTGCATGCCCTCCTGGTGGCTGGACGGTTGGTATTCCGAGGGCGTTAAGACGCTCGGCGAGGTAGCGCGTTACGGCGAGTCTGTATTCAAGGTAGCGCTCGTCTAGCACCTCATCAAGACCAACGGCGAAGGCTTCAAGGTCGCGTGCGGCGAGGCCACCATAGGTTGGAAAGCCCTCGGTAAGGATTAGTAGGGAGCGCAGGGTTGTCACCCAGGCTTCGTTTCGTAGCGCAATAAAGCCGCCGATATTTACGAGCCCATCTTTTTTGCCGCTCATAATGCAGCCATCAGCCAGGGAGAAGATCTCGTGTGCAATGTCGCGCGCCGTTCTATGCGCCTGACCTGCCTCTCGCATCTTTATAAAGAAGGAGTTCTCTGCAAATCGGCAGGCATCGATAATAAATGGGATGCCATATTTTTTGTAGAGCGCTGCAACGCTGCGAATGTTAGCGAGTGAGGCCGGTTGACCTCCGCCCGTATTGTTTGTGAGGGTAATCATACCAAATGGGATATCTTTGGCGTTTGCGGCGCAGAAGCTCTCAAGCTTCTCTAGGTCTATATTAGCCTTAAAGGGATGAGTAGATGTTGGATCGCGCCCCTCGTCGATAACTAGATCGATCGCCTCCGCACCGACAAACTCGATATTAGCGCGAGTTGTATCGAAGTGGTTATTAGAGGGGATCTTCATGCCTGGCTTAACTATCGTTTCGCAGATAAGCCTCTCGGCAGCACGCCCCTGGTGGGTCGGGATAATAAACTCATAGCCGGTAAGATTTCGGACGACCTTTTCAAATTTAGAAAAGCTGCTCGATCCGGCGTACGACTCGTCCGCAACCATAATAGCGGCCCATTGATTAGCACTCATTGCGGTCGTGCCCGAGTCTGTTAGGAAATCGAATGTGACATCCTTGGCAGCAACCAGAAAGAGGTTGTATCCAGCATTGGTCAAGATCGGCTCACGTTCTGCGCGCGTAAGGCAGTTCAGAGGCTCTACGACCTTAATCTTAAAGGGCTCAATTATAGTGCGGTGCGCAGACATATAAACCTGAGTATAACATGCTGGGGTACCATTCTCCCATGGGGAAAGCACCTCTTTGGTGCGATTGAATAGTGCGTTTTGTATGTTCACCAATTCCCCAATGTGGATTATCATTCAAGCAACCTTACGGAGTAATAAGTATGTCAGGTAACGACCTTTTTCCGGTTCCAGCACCCTTTGCAGAGCGTACCCTCATAAATGAGCAGCGCTATCAGGAGCTCTACCAAGAATCGATTGAAGACCCGCAGGGCTTTTGGGCCAAACAGGCCGAGAAGTTTATTACCTGGCAGAAGCCCTGGGAGCGTGTTGTTTCGTGGGATTTTAGTACGGCAGAGATCCGGTGGTTCGAGGGGGCGCGCCTTAACGTAAGTGAGAACTGCCTTGACCGTCACCTCGAGAGCCGCGGCGATAAGGCAGCGATTATCTGGGAGGGAAACGAACCGGGAGAGACCCGCACCATTACGTACAGAGAGCTGCATAACGAGGTGTGTCGTTGTGCTGCGATGTTGCAAAGGCTTGGGGTGGGCAAGGGAGATCGGGTTGCGATCTATCTGCCGATGATTCCTGAGGCTGCTATCGCTATGTTAGCCTGTACTCGTATCGGAGCCATTCATACCGTTGTGTTTGCTGGGTTTTCGGCCGAGGCTCTGCGCGACCGAATTAACGACTGCGGTTGTTCGCTCCTTATTACTGCGAATGAGGGGTTGCGGGGAGATAAAAAGATCCAGTTAAAGGAGACCTGCAATCAGGCGCTAACGGCGTGTCCGACCGTTAAGCATATAGTCGTCGTAAAGCGTACCGAGGCTAAAACTTCGATGCTCGAGGGGCGGGATCTCTGGTATCACGAACAGATCGGATCGTTAAATGATGCAGAGATAGGGCGCCCAGAGGGCATGGATGCTGAGCATCCCTTATTTATCCTTTATACGAGCGGTTCCACCGGAAAGCCTAAGGGTGTGTTACACACGACCGCCGGATACCTACTGCAGGCTTCGATTACACATAAGTATGTGTTTGATCTGCGTGAGGAAGATATTTACTTCTGTGCTGCCGATGTGGGGTGGGTTACTGGACACTCCTACTTAGTTTATGGCCCCCTTAGTAACGGCGCTACGACCGTTATGTTTGAGTCGCTTCCGACCTATCCTGATGCTGGGCGATATTGGGACGTTATTGAGCGCCACAAGGTCACGATATTTTATACCGCACCTACGGCTATTCGCGCTTTGGCGAAAGAGGGCGAGGCCTTTGTAAAACGTTATAACCGCTCATCACTTAGGCTGCTTGGAACGGTCGGAGAGCCGATCAACGCCGATGCTTGGCTGTGGTACCACAACGTAGTGGGTGAGGGGCGGTGTCCGATCGTAGATACCTGGTGGCAGACCGAAACAGGGGGGATACTTATTACACCGTTACCTGGCGCTACGGCTACGAAGCCCGGCTCTGCGGCGAGGCCCTTCTTTGGTGTGCACCCGATTGTCGTAGATGAGGAGGGGCGCGAGGTTCCCGGCAACGGTGTTACGGGACGGCTCTGCATTAAGTATCCATGGCCCGGCATAATGCGAACGGTTTACGGTGATCACGAGCGCTTTATCCAGACATACTTCTCGCTTTATCCAGGGCTATACTTTACCGGGGATGGGTGTCGTCGTGATGAGGATGGCTACTATTGGATAACGGGACGTGTTGATGATGTTCTAAACGTTGCTGGGCACAGGCTTGGGACAGCCGAGGTAGAGAGCGCCATAGTTAGATCCGGTTTGGTTGCAGAGGCTGCCGTCGTGGGAGTTCCGCACGATATTAAGGGGCAGGGGATCGGGGCCTTCTGTGTTTTGCAGGATAGTGCGCAGGGTGATTCGAAAACTATAAAGGGGATCATTTCTACGGTTCGAGAGGTGATCTCTCCGATAGCAGTGCCTGATGTGATCTGGTTTGTATCTGGATTACCGAAGACCCGTTCCGGGAAAATTATGCGTCGTATCCTCAGAAAGATCGCAGAGGGTGAGTACGCTAGTGTTGGGGATGTAACAACCTTGGCTGATCCGACCGTTGTTGCTGAGATTATAGCTACGGTCAAGGCTTCAAGAGCTGTTAGCGCGTAAATTAGATGGAGTAAATAGGTTGGGAGTGCCTTAAGATTTAATGCGAAAGCACAAAACCGTTAGGTACCCAGGAGAGTGATTAGCTTTCCTGGACCACAACCTATTTTGACCTACGGATTCGCTAGAGGTGGAAGAAGTTTTTGAATTTTCTTCAACAACTCCTCTAGCTCTTTACACATAGCAGAACTTTTAGGGAGCACTACTACATTATCGAGCAATCGTTGTAGGACCCCTTCTGCTAGCCATGTGGAATCCTTGCTTTCTTGCGCCCAATTATCTACCACAGGGAGGATATCAGTGAGCACCGAATTAAACTCCTCTCTTATTAGGAGAGTTGCAAGTATGGTCTCAAGTTCTAGATAGCAGGGCTCGTTATCACTGATATAGTCCTGTAATACATGAACCATTCTTGCGAGCAAAGTCGGTTTTGCACCGATACTCGTAAGGATCTCGCCAGCAAGATCATAGCGTAAACTTCCGCGAGGAAGGCGCGCTAGGCTCTTTTCCTGGTGGTTCCTTTTTATAAGGGCCTGCACTTTTTTCAGACCCGCTTCCACCGACTTTACAGAAAGCCGTGGTCCGCAAATATTCTCAGCCATGATGAACTCCTTTATTCATGAGCAAATAGGAACAACTGACCCCTCAAGTTCTCTACTAGAGAGCTTAAGGGGTCAGTCGCAACTGCTTATGAACGCAAGGGGTCTATAGGCATAAAAAAACCTTCTATCGTTAAGGCACTACCCATATGGATCTTGTTAAAGAACACGAACAGCACAGAGTAACGCAAATTAAGAAGCAACCCAACATATTGTTCTATAAAAGTAATTATAATAAGTAGCGCGTAAAATCTAATACTGATAGATCGGAGCAGATAGAGTGAATTACTTACCCTATACAGCAGCGCTCAAGAGGGTCGGTATCTTAATTGAACAATCTGTGTTACAATAGAGTGAGGATAGTGGAGAGCTAGTTTTCAATTGATTGTAATAATCGCGGAAACTGTTAGCGTATTTAGGTATATACGCACTAGTCCTGCCGAGATCTCCTGGATAGAAACGCACCGATACCGGGGGAGGGCTGGCATAGCCAATATGCGTAGCGTAGCCGATAAATAACAAGGCGCCGCTAGCGAGAGATAGATGACTTGGGTTCCGGAAAGCAAGGGGCCCAGTAGCGATAGAGAACCCACGGTGCATTAATGATTAAGTCGCATGGACCCCACGTTAACCTCGGGGGTGTGACAGCAGCGCGACGCAACTAAAACATGTATGACCCCAGAAAACCAGAGTCCTAATACGCCCCCTACAGATGAATCCTTTTTCTCCCTCGTTAAGCACCAGGTAATTAGAGAGAAGCTCACAGAGCTCTCGATAGTTATCCCAACCCCTGTGCAGCGCGGCTCGATACCTGTTGTGCTAGAAGGGCATGATGTTATCGCACAGGCGCAGACCGGGAGTGGAAAGACATTGGCGTTTGTATTGCCAATTCTTTCTAAGTTGCTTGATGCCGGAGATGTCAAAGAAACCTTTGCTCTTATTATTGCCCCGACACGCGAGCTGGCGGTACAGGTGAGAAATGTTGTCACCACGATGCTGCCTGATGTTCAGCCTGCCTGTATCATCGGAGGGGTAAAGCAAGCTAGCCAGGTGCGCGATCTGCGTAACGATCCGCGCATTGTTGTTGGAACTCCTGGCCGCCTGATGGATCTAATTCAGCAGGGTGAGATCGTACTTAAAGAGTGCCGCATGTTTGTGCTTGATGAAGCCGATGAGATGCTTTCAATGGGGTTTGTTGAGGAGGTGCGCGCCATACTAGCTAGGTTGCCAAAGGATCGTCAGGGGATGTTCTTTAGCGCAACTATAACGCCCCGTGTAGGCATATTAGCAAACTCGTTCCTCAAAAATCCCAAGCGGATTGAGTTTGAGGTTCTTGAGGATAGGCTTCCGCAGATTGAGCACCTGTTCTCGCGTGTTGATGGCGGGCTTACTAGCAAGGCTACGGCACTTGCGGGCTTTCTGTCTGAGTTTAAGCCGCGCAGCGCTATAGTTTTCTGTAACACTAAATCGGATACAGAGCTGGTTGAGATCCTGCTTCGTAGGCGTGGCTTCGAGCCGGAGCGTCTTAATTCAGACCTTTCGCAGAAGGACCGTGAGAGTACGATGGATCGTTTTCGCTCAGGTGAACTTAAGCTTCTAATCGCTACAGATGTAGCAGCGCGTGGTATAGATGTTCAGGAGCTTGAGCTCGTTGTTAATTACGCAATTCATGAATTGCCTGAGACCTATGTTCATAGAACTGGTCGAACGGGGCGCGCCGGAAGGTCCGGAAAGGCGCTCTCGCTGGTTGGGCCACAGGACTTCTCAGCGTTTTATTCTCTACAGAAAAAACTTCCTATAGTCCTGACTGAGGTGCCGTTACCAGATCAAAAGCCCATAGTCATAGCTAGTTAAGAGTAGTTCTAGCCCTTTTAATATGGGCTTTTTTACGGTATGCGCTACGTATTCCTTAACCGGTTAATACGTGCTACGCTCCAATCATCTTAGTGAAGTTCTCTTGGCCTACATCGATGGGCCTGCCTTAATGGCCCACCGGGCGCCCTATCGCAATCACAGACCTTTGCTACATAAACAATACTTGAGTCTGAGTTGCGCCGGGGCATCGCCAGTCTCCATTTGATAAGGCCCATTACATGACAGCTTCGCAAACAGCGGCAGAGATCCGCTCCATTACCTTTGACGATCTTCCACTTGCTCCGTTTCTCAAAGAGACGATTAGTTCAGTTGGATACGTTACACCTACACCGATTCAGGAGCAGGCTATTCCGCTTGTAATTGAGGGGCGTGACTTAATCGGATTAGCGCAGACCGGAACTGGAAAAACGGCAGCATTTATCCTTCCGATCCTACAGAAACTAAGTGGTTCAAAGGAGAAGGCGACTCGCGCTCTGATCCTAGCGCCAACGCGTGAACTTGCTGAGCAGATTAACGATGTAATAAAGATGTTCGCTGGGCGTACCGGTATTAAGAGCTGTACGGTTTACGGGGGAGTTTCTCACCGTAATCAGATAGGCTCATTGCGTGGTAAGCCAGGTATCGTAGTGGCGTGCCCAGGTCGTCTTAAGGATCACATGCAGGGTCGCACAGTCGATCTATCTCAGGTTGATATGCTCGTTCTTGACGAGGCAGATCGCATGTTGGACATGGGATTCCTTCCTGACATTAAGCACATCATTAAGGCGCTTCCTGCAAAGCGTCAAACGATGCTCTTTTCCGCTACTATGCCCGATGAGATTCAGGTTCTTACAAAAGAGGTCCTTAACAATCCAACCATCGTGCGTGTAAAGACGGAATCAGCGATCGCATCCGTTTCGCACTCTATGTACACCGTACAACAGACAAAGAAGCCTGAAACTCTTAGCGCATGGATACGGGATAATTCTGAGGCGTTGGTTGTAGTGTTTACAAAGATGAAGCATACGGCGAAGCGCCTAGGCGAGAAGCTCGCTGATAACGGAGTTAAGGCAACATCGCTACACGGAAACCTCTCGCAGGCCCAGCGCTCGCGCGCATTGGCAGGTTTTAAGGATGGGTACTACCGCGTTATGATTGCAACCGATATCGCAGCACGTGGTATCGACGTTGAGGGCATTACGCACGTAGTTAACTACGATATGCCGGACACCCTTGATGCCTATATTCACCGAACTGGGAGAGCTGGTCGTGCCTCAAGAACGGGCGATGCTCTTTCATTTGTAACTCGTGATGATCTACAGCTAGTGCGCTCGATTGAGCGTTGGCTTAAGGCGCCGATTACGCGCCTTAATGCAGCCGTTGGAAATGATACCGATACCAATGAGTCCTCTATCGATATGGGCGAGGCGCGTGAGCGTCGTGCTCCGCGCGGTCCTGGTGGTCGCGGCGCAGGTGGTCGTAGTGACGATCGTCGTGGTGCTGGCCGTCCTGCTGGCCGTCCTGCTGGTCGTGGTGGTGAGCGCAGTGCTCCCCGTGCTCCCCGCGCCGTAGGGCGCGATGAGCGCTCGGAGCGTCCAGCTCCATCGTTTGGTGGTGAGCGTCGCGAGCGTTTCAGCTCAGATCGCCCATCATTTAGCTCGGACCGTCCACGTGGGCGTAGTGCTGAGGGTGTTGGAAGCCGAGCGCCAGTTGGCGAGCGTCGCGAGCGTCCTGCTAGGGACGGCGGTAGCTCTGAGAGATTTGCGCGTCCGGATCGTGGTTTCGGTGGCGATCGTGGTCGTAACGACAGGCGCGGCGGAGATCGTCAACCTAGCGAGCGTCCACAGCGGGAGTTCCGTGGGCAGCAGGATATACAACCTGACAGTCAGCACGTGTTTCGTCCAAAGGAGTCTCATTTTATAGATCGTTCGGAGCCCCGTACTGATCGCCCACAAGCTGCACGTGGCGGTAGGGGTGTGGGTGGCGGTGGATTCCGACGAGGTAGCGGTAATGCTGATGGAGCTCGTAGCGAGGGGCCACGCGGCCCTCGTAGCAGCGGTCCTCGTAGCAGCGGGCCCCGTAGCAGTGGCCCTCGTAGCAGCGGGCCCCGTAGCAGTGGTCCCCGTGATGGCCAGCGCTCTGAGCGAACACCACGTACTCCACGTTACGATTAAGCGTTGCGATTCAGATTAAGCAAGAGGCGCTAAGTCCAGAGGGTGTGTACCCGATGGGCTTGGCGCCTTTTCTTTTGGTATTGAGTTGGTATTTTCTAGAGAGCAGATAGCCCTAATTTAATTTAAGTACTTTATCTGCTATAATGTATGCATGAGTGTTCTTTCTCCATGTCCGAAATGCAACTCCGAGCACACCTATCAAGATGGGCTGCTTTATGTCTGCCCTGAATGTGCTTATGAGTGGTCCCATCAAGCTGAGCTCGAGCAAGAGGAGTCCGCAATTGGTATCAAGGATGCCAACGGTAATATCCTGCAGGATGGTGATACGATTACAGTTATCAAGGATCTAAAGGTGAGGGGATCCTCAGCAGTAGTAAAGGTAGGCACAAAGGTGAGAAATATTCGCCTAGTCGAGGGCGATCACGACATCGATTGCAGGATAGATGGAATCGGCGATATGAAGCTAAAGTCGCAGTTCGTTAAGAAGATATAGCGGCATTTTTGTAACTTCTTCACCCCAGTACAAACTTGTTGCTGTTTAAAGGGCTATCTCGATTGCAAGAGCAGTGCTGGTGAGGAGCGCCACTAGCTTCCCTTCTTTCCAAACGCCAAGCCCTTGGCCGGGCTCTGCTCAACGTCAAAGCGGCGCTTGTCGTACGATTCGACCATCTGAATGCTGGAATGGCGCGAGAACTCCTGCACCTCGCGGTGCGGAATGCCGTCAGCCAGTAGCTTTGTAATAGCAGTGGCGCGAGCGGAGTGGGGGGTTGCGAAGGAGCCGGCCCCCGCCGCCATGCAGTACTGCTTAAAGAGTAGATATAGTCCGGTATCGGAGATAGGCCTAGTGTTAACCGTTTTACCCCCCTTACCGGTAAATCCAAGAAAAAGATAATCACCATCAGCAGCCCGCGCTTTCTTTCGCTCCTTAATTAGATTCCAGAGCGGCTCGGCGGCCCAAGATGGAAGCGCCTGCTCGGCATCCCTCTTGGCCTTGGTATAACGCAGGTATAGATAGGTTGTGCCGGAGCTGGTGCGCTTAACATCGCCGATTCGCAGCCCGATAACCTCGCTTCTTCGTAAGCCCCCACCAAATAGAATTGCAAGGATAGTTTGGTCGCGGCGACCCTTTGGCGTTGTCACGTCAGGGAGATTAATTATCTCCATAACGAGATCAAAATCGATCATCTGAGTAGGGCGCTTGCGCCCCGCGTCTTTGGGGGGAGGGGGAACCCTATCAGCCTCAAATGGGTTCTCAATAACTCCAACCGTGCTTGCTATAAGCATGCGGTAGATGCGCCGCAGTGCAGCGAACTTTTTATGAATCGTAGCGTTAGATTGAGTCGCGTCGAGGCCATCCTTCTTTTTGCCCCGTGCATATTGATACTGCAGCGTAAGCTCACCGGAGCTTTTTGAGGGGTCTCTAGTGGTGTTAAACCTGGGCTTTTCGCCCGGCTTGGTCTCTAGGAACTTGCGGTATGCGATGGCGTGTAGATCCGTGGCTGCAACGATTAACGCAGCACTCTTTGCAGTGCCAGGCTCTGCGCCTAGAAAGCGGCACCATTCACTGACTATCCCTGAGTATGTAACGCGAGTTGCGGGGGACTTTAGCGATAGGAACGCCGAGATACGGAGCCAGACCCGTTGAGAGCCGGTCGCCGTGGCAGCGGTAATAGCGGGTGGATGGGCAGAGCGCATGGCTAAATAGTAGTGTGGTGTGGTGTTTGGCGGTAGTAGTTAACCGTTTTTACCCACTATTATAGCTTATTAGTTTTCTAGTTCTCGTTAAGTAAGGTGTATGTTCGGCAGATGCCCCGAGCTAGGGCAACCCTTTAATTGGCGTGCCGTTCGCGCTATAACGCCTCGTTATGCGAGGCTTATTCCTTCAACAACCGTTAGAGCTCCGTCTAGAGGTAAGTGGTGACACCTTTAATCAGGGGGCCGCTGTGCCATGTCGCATGGTTATTAAGAACCACGGCTCTGTTCTCGTTATACTGGACGCACTCGCCCTAACCTTGGCCCTTGGAGCTCTTAAAAAGGTCAAGGCCAAGCAGGACGGCGCATTTGAGGTTACCAAACAGGGTGAGCTTGAGCATACCACAGAGCTAGCGCCACATGCTGAACTGAGTTTTTCGCACACCTTTACCCTAGATATTAACTCTCCTATCTCAGATAAGGCTCAGAGCCCATATCTGCTCTATGGAAATTCAGCTCAGATCGCCCTACTCGGCCAGCTCCCACTGACCGTTACTGTGCATCCTCATATCAGAACCATATTCGAGACGATGGGTACGGTTTTTAACTTTGTAAACAGGGGCGAAACCTCCAAGAACGGCTGGACCTCGGTTAAGCTCAAACCACCCGAATCGCGGCGCCTCTCATTCGTAGACGAGCTAAATCTCTCCTGCCGCTTCAACGGCGAGGCGCTTGAGGTTAGATACATCTTTACCGTAAAGAAGTTCGCTACTTCGATGGTAAAAGTTGAGATTAGAAAGGATAAGACCGAGGTTCTGCAACGATGGGAGCCCGCAGAGTATCTTTTCGGCGCTGGTTATGTGCAGCAGACCTTCATTGAGCGCATGATCGAGGCAGCCTTGGCCGAGGTGTCCTCTGGACTTTAAGAGCTAAAAATTAACGATGTTGCGAATCTCACCCTGCTCGCATTCGTCACTGCTCTGATCCTCAATCGCCGTTAGCATCGTATGTAGCTCGCCAATCTCGCTAACCTCACGACCGTTCCAGATAAGCTTTAGCCCATCTGTTGCGATCAGATTACGGTTGACCGAGAGCGCCACTGGTCCGGGTCGCTTGCGGTTCGGATTGCTAACTCTAAAGAGCTTTTTGGCGTACGGTGCACCACCGTAGGTGCTACCGAACATCTCGCCGAGCCAGGCCGGGCCCTTGCTGATAGCATAATCTAGCGACGCAGCAAGGCTGCCCTTGGCACCGATCAGGCAGAAATCAACCCTGTCGTTACGCTCAGAGAGCGCAAAGCGGATAAATGCAGCACAAACGGCCCGCACGCCCGAGGTCCACTGAAAGCAGCCGTACCGAATATAGGCCCCGGAGCTCTTGCCCCGTATCGCCATCAGGGTCTCTTTAGTTGCAGAGCTAAAAAACTCTGAGTAAACTAGTTCTAGCCTCTTTGTTCCTTCGAAACGTAGGGTGAGTGTGTTTTCGCACATACGATAGTCCTCCTATAGGGCGTTGCTATAAGGGTAATCGGAGAACGACTACAGAAAGTTGCGTGTTGCGTAAAAATAGCTTGGAATTCAGTGATTGATTAGGAAATTGATTCGGAAAATATAGCTGACTTGGCGCTCGATCCCCCCTACCTTACCTTACCTGGGCCCCCGACAGATAAAGAACAGCTCCTCGGTCCCGCTACTAGGACGGAGGCGATCGGGATCTATCATGATTACAGTGCGAAAATATGTCGCGAGCTCACTCAGAATAATCTGAGTTGGTACGACCAGCTCTGGGATGCTCATCTGATAGCGCTTAAAGAGATCTCGGCGCTGCTCCCTGTAGAGCGTAAGGTTGACCATGTATCTGTATCGGCGAATACGCCGCACATCAACTGTCGAGAACGCGGCTTTATGGGGATCCACCGTTATAGGATCCTTTCTATACATCTCCATCTTAAACTCGGTGTTTACGTCAAATATAAACACGCCGTTCGAAGAGAGGTGCTTATGCGCGTTCTCGAAAACCTTGCGCCACTTTGCTAGGCTAGTTATATGATTCATCGTATCAAATGGGCATACGACGGCATCGAAGCTCTCTGTTAGCGAGAAATCGGTAATATCGCCTAAGATAAGTTTGGCGCGTGGGGCTTTGCGCTTCGCAAGGGTTAGCATCTTGCGTGAGTTATCTATCCCGGTCGTTACGTAGTGCTTTGATAGGTGCTGCAACATCGTACCGGAACCACACCCAAGCTCTAGTACGCGCTTGGCCTTGGGAGTATAGGAGCGGATAAGGCGCCGAATAAATAGCGCAACCTCGTTCCGGTCCCCTACTACTTGATCATAGAGGTGCGCAAATGTGTCGTAGTTATTCATGTCAGGTGCTGCGCAAAGCTAATCTTCCTAGCCCCGTTTGAGAACCGCAACCGCAACCTGAAGCTCAGCTCCAAAGGCGCACAGTAGCACCCGCTCGCAGTTGTTATCCAAATTACGCTTGACCATATCCTCTAGTCCAAGGAAGCAGGCAGCTCCTGAGATATTACCGATCTTAGTAATACCATCTGTATAGAGCTGGTCTGCGCGGATCTCCATGGTAGGAAGGAGCTCATTTAGCATTCTAATATTAGCCTGGTGCGGAATAATGTAGCAGTCCTTAAAGCTTTCAAGCCCAGAGAGCACGCGCAGGCGCGGTGCAATCCTGGTTCCAAACTCAAACACGCCCCGGCCACGCATATGAAGCATTATCTCTGTGCGGTTGTACTCACCCTTCTGCGCAAGCGCATTAGGAAGGTTGATTACATCCACGCTCTCGCCCGCATAGGTCTCTGAGGCTATGTGCTCGATGATAAAACCAGCGGTACTCTTAGGGTCATTTGTAATTAAGGTCGCTGAGATTCCATCGCTAAAGAGTATAGCTGTTTTCCAGCTCTCCTTGTCCAGCATGCGGCTTATATGGTCGCCAGCAACTACTAGATAGTAGCTCGTCACACCACGCAACGAATCAACCTTTGACTGGTTATAAGCAGCCTGGAGGGCCTGAACCCCACCAGCACACCCCATACCGATATTGCACGCCTGTACATGGCTAATGCCAAGTTTAGCAGCAACTAATGGAGCAAGGGTTGGGATAAGGAAATCAGTAGTTGGATTGCAGGAGGAAAAGATACCGGTAACCTGCGAAAGCTCAACGGAGGCGTTCTTAATGGCATCCAGGCAGGCATCCTTTGCCATGGTAACCAGATCCTCGCCCTCGGAGATCCTGTGAAGTCGCGAAACCCCAGAGAGGTTTGCAATCGTGCCAGGTTCGCGCTTGAAATGATTCTCAATAGACTCGGCGTCTATAATTGTAGAACCTAGGCGGTGAGAGAGCCCCACTATTCGTACGTTCATCTAAACTGCCCTTCCTTACTAAGTACCCGATACTATACCAATGGGTGTTATTAGGCACGTTTAGCACCCTACTTTTACTATTAGAATATGCTTAGCAATTGATTTAATTCTCTACCTACTTGTTAACTAGCTGAACAGACAATGTTTATTTATAGTGGGTGGTTAGGCGTTAACAACGCCTAGCGGCGATGTAGTGTTGCTTGTCGTAGGGGGAATTATAAACTTACGCAACGCCTGCACCGCAACCAGGCTAGTACAGCGGGTCATGGTTCCTATGTCGCTATCAAGACAGGCTAGCGGACGAAGAGTGCCAAACCAGGCTACAGAATCATCTACAATCACTAGACCAGATTTCAGGTTGTGACGCTCTGAGATCTGGCAACCAAGCTTAGAAAACATCTCAAGTGATGAGTTGTAATCATCAAGGGACTCCGCCACCTCAGCACTAAACGGCGGCACAACGATCTCAAGCTCAAGTCTAGTTGGGCGGTTCGCCAATAACGTTGTGATTATCTTCACTAGTGATTTAGAGATTCGCGGCGATACTATCAGCGCCGTTCGTCGCGCGCCCCTAAGATCATCAAAAAGAGTCGATAAAAAAAGCGCCCTAGTTAATCCCTGAAGGGTCTGCGAGACCTGCGAGGTCTGCGAGACCTGCGAGACCTGCGAGGTCTGTGAAAGCTCCGAGAGCTGCGAGACCTGCGGCGCCAGATTATTATTAACACTAGTAGCAAGATCCAAGAAGAGGTTCGCACTAACCACCGCTGCTCGGGCCTCTATATCAGTTATAATCTGTTTGAGAATATGATGATCATGCAGATGAGCCCTAAGATGCTCGAGGTTGGCAACGATTAGGAGCTGCTCCTTCGCGCGCGTTAGCGCTACATTAAGCAACTTGGCGCCCGTTTCGCGGGGTGAGGTCGCCGCTAAAAACCCGCCTAAGCGGTGGGGTGGACTCTCCGTCAGGTCGAGGATAATAATCTTGCGCTCCTCCCCCTGAAAACGGTGCACCGTTCCAACAGCTACCGAGCTGAGCTGCTCCTCAGAAAGGAGATCCTGAATCAGATCAACCTGCGGACGATAAGGCGCGATAACGCCGAGTTGATCCTGGATTTGAGGGCTCGAACAGATCTGTAGCTGTTTTACGATCGAGCGCACAAGTAAAGCATGCAGCAGATTCGCTTTTGATTTAGCAGTGCTCTGCCCAAGCGGCGAGAGCGAGCTTGAATCAACGATTACTACGGCCTGGGTATTGAGCACAGCTAATGGGTCTGAATACACGATAGGCTCACCCCCACTGTACTGGGTTAAGAGCTTTCCAGCATAGAAATGTCCGTTAATCAGGCTTACGATCTCAGGCTTACTACGAAACTGTGTGGTTAGGGTGAAGAGGCATGCGTGCTGCCCTCCCGCTTCAACTAGATCGACTATTCCAGCAGCCTCGAAGATATCCTTACTGTACCACTGCTTTACAACCGGCAATGATGAGAGAGCTATCGGAGGTAACTGCCGAAAATCTCCTGCAATGATAACCTGACGGCGCGCAATGCCCGCCAATAGAAACACCACCGGAAGTGGCAGCATGGAAGCTTCATCGATAACTACAACGTCGAAATCAGTTAGTTGTTGGGGTTGCAGAAATGCCCTAGTTGCTGAGGTTGCCACTACCCTAGCGCGCGAAAGAGCGCTAGCTCTCATCTCACGTTGCAACTCCTCAAGACCACCGATCGCCTCACCAAGCTCTTGATAGCGAGTCTTTGATTCGGCCAGATCTGCCTCGAGCGACGTAAGGTCTATCTGCTTAAGGGATTCAGTGATCTTAGTTAGCCCGGAATAAATAAGCTTTATCTCACTATCCAGATCCTCTGTTTCATCTACTACGACAGGCTTTGATAGACCATTTGCAAAAAATATTCGACGAATGGAGGCAAAAAGCCCTGGACGCAGAGCTCGACGGCGAGCCTCGATCTGGGCAAGCTTCTCCCTCAGACCAGCCTGCGAACGCACCAGCGTTTTCCCCGTCTCTAGCTGCGAGATCGAGGCTTTAAGTGCATCGCGATCGTTCTTAAGTGGTACAAGTCGTTCAACGGTTTTCTTCTCGTTGCGGCGCAGCACCGAGTCAAGTTCAATCTGCTCTCCGTAGTTCGTTGCTAGAGTGTCACTAACTATTGGGCCAACACGAAGGATGCTTCCCTCGGGTACGGCGAGCTTGGCTTTGCCTGAGACCCTTTTACAGAGCGCCTCAAGGATGCCATCCACCGCCTGATTGGTGTTGGAAACCAGAAGGACCCGCATATTTTCGGCAAATAACTTGTATACAGTCGCGGCGAGCGTTGTGGTCTTGCCCGTGCCAGGAGGTCCCCATAGGTACGAAATCTCATGGGCCGTCATCCCTTCAAGTGCAGCACGTTGCTCCTCTGTCAGATCGCTTGGGGGAGTAAGGGCATCTTGAAGCGGAGCCGTTGAGAGCTGTGAGATATTAAGCACCCGGTGTGCCAGGTGTGAGTTAAAGTGCGCACTCGGTTCGGCTCCTCGCAGTGCGGAGAGTCTCTGTGATAGAGCATAAATGAGATCGGCGCTGCTAATCGTTAATAGCGCGGTTTCAATCGTAGCGCCGCAGTCGCTTGTAAGGGCTATCGTTACGGCCCTATCCTGTTGCGCTACAATTGAGCCATCAATAGATCTCCCCTCGACTGAGATCGTAAAGTTCGTGTCGTCCTTAAGTGGAATCTTGCGCGTCAGATCGAAGCGATAGAGGAATCGACAATGAGAATCGGGGAATTGACCCGGGGAATCAGAGTGTCGATCGAGGGGATCGGAGTATAGATCCGCGTTACCCCCTACCCGGATACCACCAGATAGTCTGTACTCGCGGCCTGTAAGGGCATGCTCCCTGCCCTCGACCTCGCACGCATCAACAAAGCGCGCAATCGGATCTGACGTAGGCTGATCAGTCATTGTGATTAACTGTAGCATGAAGTTACGCTTATGGTAGGGGGAAAGTTCATCCCCCTAGAAAGCCAATTGGGCAGATCCAAGCAGATCCGAACTGGCTAACTACTGGAAGCTAAAGGAAACACCTTTAGGGCATTCGAGACACCTCTTTTATTTGACTAAGGTGTTGAAAGGGCTGAATATTGGCGTATGCCTATACCTCAAGACAAAAGCTTTAATGATCTTCGTGACGCTAATTATAATGCGCTCGTACGCGGCAACTTGCTTGATGGGCCCCCTCGTCCTGCTCGTATAGAGCGTTTTGAAAGCCTACTGACGGATCGTCAACAGATTGAGGAGCTGGCATCTACACATACACAACGCCAGTTCTATGACCGTGTAACCGAGGGGCGATCTGACTGGACGGCGAACTTTATCCGTATGCGGGATCTCCAGCTCATGCTGCGTGCTGAAGCGCTATGTCCAGGCTCCTCGGGGTTTCGTATTTCGGAGGATGTGCGTCAGAAGCTAGTACAGTTCTTCTCCGAGCCGAGCCAGGAGCACTCTAGCGCGGCGACAATGAGCGCGCCGTTGCTTCCAAGCGCTGTAAATATTACCCCAAAGGATCTGGCTACTATACGTAATGAGTTGTGGGAGGACCTCCAAAGGTCGAGGTTTAAGAGCTTCCAGGAGTTATTCTGCGATCCGATGAACTTTGCGGTGCCGATGCTCAGTAGTGAATGTATTCCTCGCAGCTTAAATACATGCAATCTGGCGCCTTGTTTTGTTAGTCCCGATCGTATGCCGAGCAAATTACTCTCGGATCTTGGACTCGTTCAGTGGCCAGAGGAGCGTATTACTCAGCTTGATGTCCTGCAGACCAAGGGGGCGCTTAAGGTTGTTAATGGGCTAAAGGCGCTTTGGGAGTCGACCGAAAAAATAGATTCTAAAAGCGGTAGAATTATGATCGTGAAGCCGCATACCGACGCGGTGCTAAGTTTTTACGGTGCTTCAGCGGGAGGCGTCGATCCATCTGTAGTAGCGCTCGATCCGATACGGTCAGATATTATCGGGTCACTTCTTTATGTGCGGGAGGAGGTTTCTGGTTCCTCTCACGCCGCATTGAGGGCCCAAAAACGTGGTGAGTTCCTACCCCAGCAACGTGTCGTACACTTCCACGCCTCTGCTTACAGCCTAATACGCAAGACGCACCATCAGCGAGAGAGCCACGATAATGAGATAAGTGAGCTGGCCAAACTCACGCGTGAATGGAAGGATCTCAATCAGCGCATCAACTCTGAATGGAAACCCAATACGAGCATGGAGCATCGCCAATACCTGCACGGTCTACTGTGTAAGCTTGCGGAAGAAACGCACGAAAAGCTCGCTGCAGATTCAAACGTAGCCAAGAGTGAGGCTTTTAGATTCCTTATAAAGATCGAAGAGCAGCTCGCGATCACGCCTAGAAATCTGAATCTAGTTATTCAGAATATAGCCCCAATTCTTACCCAAATGGTTGCAGCGTTTACGCGCTTAGATAATCGTTCGAAGGAGATTCCGCAGAAGGGGCAGTGGAACGAAGTAGATCGTATGGTTCTGAACAGGTCTATCGAGGAACATGAGGTGGAATTCCAGATCGTGGAAGGGAATCTCTTGGCTGCCCCGGCGATACTACGCGATTATGAGTACTATTTTACTCAAGCCGGACTCTCAAGGGAGAAGCGAACGCAGGAGGCCAATAAACTTATAGGTCGCATGAACCTTGGCTTTGGATCTCTATCATCGAATATCAAGATCAGGCCCTTTATTGCGTTTGCAGAGAAGCTGCGTAGCTGTAGCAAAGAGCTGCATACGGCTATAGTGAATCAAACTCGTACTGGAGTAAGGGACGCCATCGTTAAGATGGTAGTTGTCTGTAAGCTGCAACAGACCAACGCAGCTTTTGAGGTGCTGCGTAGGCGAACGATGGAGCGTCAGGCCGTTCCCATAGAGCAGCTTGCTAGGGTTGCCGATGAGCTTGCTAAGGTGGTTGAGGCCCGAGAGCTCTTTCCAGAACATACAGTTGTAGGCTACAGCGAGCCTTATGGGGTTGTTGAGAAAAAGGTAAAGGAGATTAAAAAAGCGCTCCTGCATTATAAGCGTAAGGGGCTCGACCTAACCGCGCGCAAAGTGCAGTATAAAAATCTCCGTGAATATCTTGATCGGACTGATCTTGAGGATATCGTGCGTAAGTTGCCGTAGCGGAAGCTGTAGAGCTGCTGAGTTGGCGCTATACTATTAGGGGCCGAGGAGCTCGCGTAAGGACTCCTCTTCCACTTCAAAGATGCGCACATCGCTTGGGATATCCGCGCCCGCCTCTAGTAGGCTTCCATCCCCAGCACCGAGCTCCTGAAATCGATTTAAGGAGCTGTCTAGGTTGCGGCGCATACCGACCGTGTCGTTATAACTTTTAACCACCGTATCCAACCCCCTTCCGACCCTAGCAAAGCCCGCCATAAAGCGCCCTATCCGCTTATGTAGCTCCTGGCCGAGCCGTTGAATCTCCTGGGCGTTCTCCTGTACCGCAACTTGGGTCCAGCCACAGGCAACCGCGCGCAGAAAGGCCATTAAGCTAAGTGGGGTTGTAATTACCACCTTATGTTGCTCTGCAAAGCGGAGCAGGTCATCACCACCCTCTAACGCCCCAAAGAAAAGACTCTCACTCGGAAGAAAGATAACGGTGTACTCCAGGGCGGGCGCAAAGGCCGCTATCGCAGGATAGTTCCTGCGCGCCATCTCCCTAATGTGAGCCTTAACAGCCGCAGCGTGCTCCTTGAGCTTGCTCTTACGAAGCTGCGCATCGGTGGCGGTCGCTGCATCGTAGTAGGCTTGCATCGGGGCCTTGGCGTCGATAATAACGTTAAAGCCATTTGGAAGCCTGACCCGTAGATCTGGACGGTATTGACCATCAAGGCCACTTACCGTTTCTTGCTCAAAAAAATCAGAGTGCTCCAGCATGCCGGCGTTCTCAACTACGCTGCGCAGCTCGTTCTGTCCCCAGACCCCCTGCACCCTTGAGTTAGTCAGTATATTATGGAGCTTTGCGGTCTCGCTTCCAACCCGCTCGCTAGTGCTGCTGATGCTCTCTAGCTGCTTCTGGAGCTGGGCATCGGTTGAGATCCTGTTATTGTGGATCTCCTTAACACTTCTATCGACTTCAATAATCTTGTCAGCGATAGATCTGCCGATCGTCTCGAGTAGTTTATGGCCCGTGTCGACCTGCGCCTTGGAGGAGCCACCAAGCTGCTCTAAAAGCGCACGCGCCGTATCCCCAAACTGTCTTGTGAACTGCTCTGAGTTGGTTTTAAGAGCTTCAGCGGAGAGCGCCTTAAAGGAATCGCTTAGTTTGTCCTCGGCGTCCTGAAATATCGCTAGCTGCTCCTGGTAGCGCAGCTCCTGCTGCGCAAGACGCTCGGTAAGGCAGGCCTGCTGGGCCACCTGCTTCATGCGCATCACAAGCCACGTTATGGTTGCGCCGATAAGGGCGCCAAATAGAGCCACACTTAGGAAAAATAAATCGGGCATTAATCTCCTCCCTAGATACCAACTCTCTTTATATCGGATACCTATAGGAGATCTTTAGGAGGAAAAAGGATGCCTTTAGGTAACTATTCACCGTGTTTTACTGTTCTACACGTTAAAGCTTATAGAAGGTGCTCTTTGTACGGAGCGCCACTTTCTTGTCGCCCCCTGATCGGGGACGGCAGATTTTGTGAATAGTTAATGTTTTCACCCCCGATTTGCTCCGCAAATCGACCCCTGAGGGGTATTAGAACCTATAACCAGCCCTGCTCACGGTACCACCGCGCGGTATTTCGCAGCCCCGCTTCAACGTTAACGGTATAGCGGTAGCCGAGGCGCTTTTGAAGCTTGGAGGTGTCGAAGGCTCGGTCCTTGGTAAAAAAGGCAACACGACGACGATAAAGCGGGGGCTCGATTCCAAACGGCTTGCAGAGCGCCTCGCATAGATCGGCTGCTAGAAAAAGGGGCCAGGCAGGTAGCCTAAGAAAGCAGAGGCGCTTATTATTAAGCTCCGATGCTATCGTACGCACTATATCTTCTAGTCGA
>Ga0114970_10000956_pt1 | contig 21767 bp, 18 predicted proteins | sample M_140205_XF_Meta_FD_87030 | JGI IMG/M metagenome (GOLD analysis project Ga0114970, IMG submission 87030) | Freshwater microbial communities from Lake Montjoie, Canada to study carbon cycling - M_140205_XF_MetaG | ecosystem: Environmental > Aquatic > Freshwater > Lake | place: Lake Montjoie...
GGTCTTTGTACGCTCTCACCCTTTCTTGTTGTCCCCTGATCGGGGACGATATATTTTGTGACTAGTTAATATTATCACCCCCGATTTGCTCTGCAAATCGACCCCTGAGGGGTTGGTACAGAGCTCCTACGTATGCAATCGTCCTTAGTTTATGCTGACTAGTTACTAGTATAATAACAGAGAGAGTTCCTATGAACATGCGGCACTATACTGGATTTCGCCTAAAAGATGCAATAACGACAACGGCTTGCGCCATTGCCTTGGCACTTGTTGCAACACTTCCCCTAAGTGCTTGCAAGGATTCCGATACTCCTCCATTAGACCCAACACAGGTGGCAGACCTAACACAGATGGTAGACCCAACACCGCTGGATTCCGAACAGGACACGAACCTTTCAGATGGCGACGTACCCGACCTTTCAGATGGCGACGTTCCCGATGAGAACTCGTTCGGATCGGTCATTAAAACTATACATGAGAACCTGGAGCGGGCCACAGAACAGGTACGGGAGGCTGTAGGGCCGCACTCCGAGGATCTACAAAACCTGACAAAAGATGAGGTAGAGAAGCTCTTTAGGTGGGAGTATCGGGTTAAGGAGCTTTCAATAGCGCTAAGCGCCGAGCAGTTCCAGGAGGAGCTAGCTAAGTTAGGACTTGAGGGCTGGGAGTGCGTTAGCTTTCTACCGCAGGGCGATAAGACCAGGGTCACCTGCAAGCGGCGCCCCCGTGGGGCGCTCGCCTACCTTAAATATATTCCGGGGCTATAAACTATACCGGTCGTTATGCGCGTATGGTTCTCCGTTTGGTTCCTTTTCATCCTGCTTTTAAGTGCTTGCGGTCCCGGCCGCTCTGCAATTAAACCGGGCGAGATCCCTTACGGCGAGTACGTAACAGCCGAGGATGAGGCGTATGGACTGCAGGTGCTCTCCGTTCTTAATAAGAGCTATCCGATCGATCGTGATGACCGCAACGTTTGGCGCGTGCGTGACCTAGTGGAGCGACTAGCTAGCGCGGCTCACGCTGGACAGAGCCCCTGGAACGTATACGTCCTCAAGGGCGATAATGTTGTAAATGCCGCTGCTACTAGGGGAAATTTCGTCTTCGTTTGGACCGGCATGCTCAATACCGCCTATACCGATGGCGAGCTTGCAGCGGTATTAGCGCACGAGCTCGGCCACGTACTGGCCGGACATACCCGCCCAACCCCCTATGAAGAGGCGAGCTCTATCGTTTCAACTGTGAGTGGTGATGTCGTTGGTAGCGCAGTTGCAAGTCAGCCCGGGTACGCTGGATTGGGCAGAATAGCTGGGGGGCTAGTAACTGAGATGCTCAAGGCCTTCGTGGTTAATCCGGAATCGCACCGTCAGGAACTAGAGGCTGATCAGATCGGGCTTTTTCTTATGGCGGACGCCGGATTTGATCCGTACGAGGCGTTAGCACTCTGGTCACGCCTTGAGCAGGAGCACAGCTCTAGCGGAGGCTCCCTACAGTTTTTCTCCTCACATCCAGCAACGGAGGCTCGGCTTGAGGAGCTCGAAAAGCTCCTACCCGCAGCTATGTTGCGCTATCAAACCTCTCAGACTTACGGTCACCGTTCATATGCTCCAGCACAGGTTCAGATCCCTGATTCTTTTGCAATCGAGGAGGGGCGCTAGAGCCTTGCTTTAAGAGCTTTAATAAACCAAAATTGGCAGTATATGTTTGATTTCCTACACAACAAGATCGAAAGCGCTCTGAAAAAAATTCGGGGCCGCAGCTCACTCTCCGCTAGCGACGTCGAAGCCACCATGAAGGAGATTCGTAGCGCCCTACTTGAGGGCGACGTTAACTTCAAAGTAGCCAAGGATCTCTGCGCCCGTATCACTGAAAAGGCCATAGGCTCCGACATCCTCAGAAGCCTTTCACCCGACCAACAGATTATAAAGTTAGTACACGAGGAGCTGACCGCTACGATGGGCGGCGCCGCAGCGGAGCTTGATCTGCGCTCCAGTCCCCCTGTCGTTATCATGCTGGTTGGACTACAGGGATCAGGTAAAACTACAACGGCGGCAAAGCTAGCACGCCTCCTAAAGGAGTCCTATAAGCGCTCTCCACTCTTAGTTCCTGCGGATGTATACCGCCCTGCGGCGATTGAACAACTTAAGACCCTTGGTGCTGCGCTCTCTATCCCTGTTTTTAATTCAACGGTGAACGATAAGCCGGTTGATATCGCTATCCGTGCCCGTGATTACGCCACAAAGAACCTCTGTGACGTTATTATCATAGACACTGCTGGAAGGCTGCAGATTGATACAGCACTTATGGATGAGTTACGGCAGATCTCAGCCGTAATGAATCCGAGCGAGACCCTGCTCGTTGCAGATGCTATGACCGGACAGGAATCGGTCAACGTGGCACAGGGCTTCGACCAAACCCTTTCGCTCTCGGGTTTAATCCTAACGAAGCTTGATGGTGATGCGCGTGGTGGTGCTGCCTTATCTATGCACGCTGTAACGGGAAAGCCTATCAAATTTATCGGTACCGGTGAAAAGTCCGACGCGCTAGAGCCCTTTCATCCCGAGCGCATGGCATCACGCATCCTCGGAATGGGGGATGTTCTCACCCTGATTGAAAAGGCGACTCAGCAGGTCACCCTTGAAGACTCGCTCGATTTAGAGAAGAAGTTCAAAAAGGATCAGTTCACCTTTGAAGATTTTCTTAATCAGATGCGGATGATTAAGAAGATGGGAAGCATCTCCTCAATTGCCTCTATGATTCCTGGACTTAACAAGATAGCCAAGCAGATCGACCCAGAGAAGCAGGAGCGCGAATTTACACGCCTTGAGGCTATTATCCTCTCGATGACCCATCAGGAGCGGCGCCAGCACGATATTATCGACGGCAGCCGTAGGCGTCGTATCGCCAAGGGCTCCGGTACAACCGTTGAGGATGTAAATAAGCTTCTTAAGCAGTTCGTAGAGATGCGAAAGATGATGAAGCAGCTTATGAAGATGGGACCAGGCGCTATGGCTGGGCTGATGGGCGGACAGGGCCTGGGCGGGCTGGGGGCTATGTTTGGTCGCCGCCGCTAGCTAATAGATTGATTTTACTCACTACTACTAAGTCTTACCGACCTTGTAGTAACCCTACGTACTACGAAATGGGTGAGAGTTTGTAGGGAGATAACGTTGCTAACTATCGCTGACCCTCAAACCCTTTACCAAAGCAGCCCTTCTGGTATACAGTACGCTTCTATTTTTTGTTCGGCTCCATTTTTCTGGTAGCCTTTTAAAGGAGTTACTGTGGCAGTTGTACTTCGTCTAGCGCGACTCGGTAAGCATAAATCACCCGCATATCGCGTTGTAGCAACCGAGAGACAGAATAAAAGAGACGGTAAGTTTCTTGAAGTTGTGGGTACCTATAATCCTCTTGGCGATCCAGCTCGGGTCTCTCTTAAAGAGGACCTCATTAAGAAGTGGCTCGCTCTTGGTGCCAAGCCAACCGAGGTGGTTCGTTCTCTTATTAGAAAAACGATTCCTGGTGTAGTTGAGGCCATTGAGGCTCACAAGACTAAGAAGACTCTGGCAGCTCGCAAGAATAGAAAGCTACGAGCTGCTGCTCGCGCTAAGTAAGCAGGCGATCTGAATTTAGAGATCTATTAGCGGTCGGTTTCTTCAATGAAACGGCCGCTTTTTTTTGGGTATATGCTTTGTGTGGAACGTTGAACTCCTAACAATATTTCCCGATATCTTCCAGAGCTTTCTTAAAACTAGCCTGGTAGGAAAAGCCGTTACGCGTGGGCTTTTAACGGCTACCGTTACAGATATTAGGGATTTCGCTGCGGCACCGCACTACAAGGTGGATGACTCTCCTTACGGTGGTGGTGCTGGAATGGTGATGCTGCCCGAGCCCTTGGTAAAGGCGGTCGAGGCTGCTAAGTCACGCCTACCAAACGCGCCTGTTATTCTACTCTCGCCGGCTGGTCGTCGCCTGACCCAAGCCAAGGCTGCTGAACTGTCACAGACCGACTCGATTATCTTTGTATGCGGCCGCTATGAGGGAGTTGATCAACGGGTGATTGATCTCGTTGTCGATCAGGAGATCTCTATTGGCGATTTCGTTGTTATGGGCGGCGAGGTTCCTGCAATGCTCGTGATTGAAGCCTGTCTTAGGTTACGCCCCGATGTTATTCACAACAGCGAGTCTACGCACCAGGAGTCCTTCTCGCCAGCGCTTGGAGATGGAAGCGGCGATGGAACCTTAGTAGAGGCGCCGCAATATACCCGCCCCGAGGAGTTTCGTGGACTACGGGTGCCAGATACCCTACTCTCTGGTAATCACGCCTCAATCGCAAAGTGGCGTTTTTCTGAGGCCAAACTAAAAACAGCGACACTTAAAGCCAGCAAAGAGAAACCGCGTGAGTAACAAAAATTTCAGCCTGAACGTTGCTTTACTGCACGACGGGATGGTCGATAAGACAGGTCGTTTAGTTACGACCTCAGTTACCCTAATCGATGTACACGATATCTCGCGTAGCTCTCGCACCTATGGCGCCGAGGCGCTCTTCGTTGCTCATCCTTCACAGACAATTAGAGCGCTCGTCCGTACCATTAAGAAACATTGGGACGGTGATTTCGGTTCTACTTACAATCCAAACCGTCAGGATGCGCTCGGTATTCTAGATATCGTTACCGACCTCGATGAAGCGATCATGAAGATTGAGCAACGTAGCGGTAAACTCCCTAAAATCATCGCAACCTCAGCACGGGACGGAGATGACCGCATCTCATACCCGGCGATGCAAGAGATATTCTCTACTGAGGGAGGCTCCTATCTTCTGATCTTCGGCACGGGTTGGGGTATGGGCACGGAGCTGATGGAACGGGCTGATTATGTCCTAAAACCTATCAACGGCCCCAGTAACTACAACCACCTCTCCGTTCGAGCAGCATGCGCCATTATCCTTGACCGCTTACAGGGCGTGTAGGTAGTGCCGGTTCAAGCGATTTACACGAATTAAAAACAATATTTGAATTACTCCGCACGCTCAGGCAGGATAGGCCACGCTAATCTTTCAGTAATATGTAGCTGCGAAAATCTATGCAAAAAATAGAGCGAATCCCACCAGTGCAGGGAACCTTTGAGGAGCGGGTTGCTAATATAATTGAGACACCCGACGCCATAAAGGCTCAAGATAACCTACGCTCCCTTCTGGATGCAAATGTGCCCACAGAGCAGTTAGCATCGGCGCTCCATAGGATTCTGGCCGCAAAGAGTACCGTTAGAAGTATCGCTCTCATCACACTTTGCTACCTAAGGGTTTGTGGAGACGATGCCGTTAGAAATGCGGCTAACCTCATGCTTTCAGAGCCCTACTCTGCTGATAAAGATTCTATCCGGTCGTCCTCAGTTATAGCTCTGATCAATCTACCAACCCACTCAGCAGAGGAGTTAAAGTTGATCGTCAATCATGTTTGGCATAGATGTCCCTCTATCAGAATGGAGGTTCAGAGGGAGCTGCGAGGCTTATGTAGAGAAAAGATACTGGCCTTAATTGCTAGCAATCGCCCAAATGTCGCAGCTGGGGACAGGAACGCAAAGGACTTCGAGAACCTCCTTAAGATCTCTATTGGTGCAGTGTTAGGTACCTGACCCAGTGAATAGTTGCAAATTATGGGATCTTACCGGATCCCTTTCAGAGTGCTACACTATTAAACATGGGCTCATATCTTCTCTCAGTTTTTGACACCGGTTTTAATGCACAGCTTTTAATCGCCGCACTCCTGGGTGGGCTAATAGGGATTGAACGCGAGATCGCGGGCAAAGATCCGAGCATCCGCACCTTTGCTCTAATCTGCATGGGAAGCTGCATCTTTACTATACTATCCGTGGATAGCGTTCAGGCCTTTCACTCAGGAGATCCGGGACGTATCGCCGCTCAGATCGTACCAGGTATCGGTTTTATCGGTGCGGGCACGATCTTTAGATCCAAGCAGGGAGTTTCAGGCTTTACCACCGCAGCTCTTATGTGGGTAACAGCCAGCGTCGGAATGGCGGTCGGGTTTCACCGCGAAGACCTCGGAGCATCAGCAACGATGATTGCGATCGTACTAACCCTATCTCTACGAATTATTCACAAATATCTACGCAAACACCGCAGCAGTAACGGTAACTATAGCGGTAACGATAACGAGAACTCTTCTCCTGCGCCGAAGGATGCCTAATCAGTACTCAGGCTACCTCTACGTCCTACCCCTTCTTGTTAGAAAAAACTCGCGAGATCTCTCTATGTACCTCACTAAGTAGCCCGCCGATCTCTGCACTGCTCTTAGCATTGAGCAGTCGCTCAAGTGCTTCAGGTCTAAAGACTACGTTAAGTTCGCGCTGAAAAGAGGCAGTGCCCCTAGCCCCACTATCAAAACTACCCAACTTAACAACGACGTTACGTTGATTAGTTACCAGCCCCTCATTATCGCGAAGATAAGAGACCCTAAGGGTCGTCGGGACATCGGATATACTCCTGTATTCACCCTGCATTATTGAGATATCTACACCACTATTAAACTCCGTTACAGGCGAGATAGCGTTCGAACGCTCTAGTAGGCCTGCAATTCTATCTCCCTCCGTGATTTGCTCATAGCCGTTTATATTATGGAATTCATATAGGTAGTTTAAGATAGGCCCTACTGTTTCAGGCTCTGGATAGCGACCGCTTTCGGCATCATAGCCTAGTCTTGCGTTAAATCTCTCTAGCTCTACAGCACCAAAGGCCAAACGAAAATCCTCACTCGTCGCTACAAATTTTCTCTCAAAATCATCACGATCCTCCTGAGATATATCCCTATATCCAGCGGTACTTAGCATCGCGTTTAGATATGTTTGCATGCATACCTTCGAGCTATAAGGGCTAAGCCCATCTTCGCAATAGTTTGGGATAGCACAACAAAGTTTATCTATATATCGCCGCATCTCTGCAGGTAGCAGCATTCCACCATGATCCCGATGCATCTTCCAACTATCGTTTTTAGCCTCATATACCGGCAGTTTCGCGACCAGTGCCACCGCAATCTCAGAACGGAGTTGATAAATTGGCTGTGCTATGTTTAAGCCCGCGCCGTTTTTATAAAGAACTCTAAATTGCTCCGCAACTTCAGGATTATATGAGACGAGTGCGTTTTTTATATTTTTACCAGAAATATCTGGCAAAATCTCAATCCTGTATCCACGACTAAGTGGCAGCTCAGGATCTATCCTGCCGTGCACCCGCACCTGCGCTCCTTTCTGGAGCCCCTGGCTGTTAATCGAAGCTTCTATATATTTAAATACAGCTACCGGAAACTCACTCGCGGTACGTGGCGCAAAGCTCAGTTGATCCAGCCAGCTCCCCCTTACCTCGCCCTGCTGGCCTTTCTGCTCGGCAGAGTTGCCAAACGAAATAAATTTTTGCAAATTTTGCCAGAGGCTCATATATTTTATACGGTCAAACTACTATAGCAGCTAATTATATCAGATATTTCTAGTGTGTGTCCTAGCTATTATGGCCCCTTCCTCTGCTCCCGTTACCTAACAGATCTTAACTGTCTATAATCACCATATATTATATGGGCCGCAACGACGCTTCCTGCCACTCGGCTCCAATCACCCCATTCTGAATTGCCGCGGCGTTGCAGGTAAATACCACCACCTCCATAACTCCATCACGATTAAGTGCATGCATGGTCTCCTGCAAGCTCGCCAGCTCCCTTATCGCACCCGGTAAGTGCGGCACAAACTCACTGAACCACTCACGCCTAGCAACGTACACTACGCTTGGATCACATGCAGCTAGACCGGTAGCGGCCGAAAGGATAGTCACCGGCTTGTGCAGATAGAACAGAATCGGATCAAAGTACTCATCATATTGGTCCTTTATAAAGGAGATCGTTTGCTGCTCATTAGCAAGAAGGCGAATTTTCTCCCCCATAGATTCAAAGCCCTTAAGCTTTGATTTTACAACGGAGCCAAAGGAGATAGTTGTGGTGAGAATCACCGTCATCAAGATCCAAACGCTAGCGTAGCGCATCTGTGGAGCTTTATTTCTAAGCACAACTGCGCTCGTGGCTGCCAGTGTCATAACTACAGCAAGGCGCGTAACGCTGCTCTTAACTTCGAATTTTAGTAGATCCTCTAGTGGATGCGAGCTCCAGTCGCAGTACCAAGCTCCGCAGGTTGCAATAAGTAGTAAGAACACTGTTACTATCAGCCCCCTCTCAGCCTGGCGCGCACCGCTCCAAATCAGTTGCGGCAGGCGTGCACCACTCCGCTCCATAGACTGCGAAAAAATAAGTGCAACCTGAATAGCTACTAGGGGTAGCAATGGCAGCATGTACGAATGGCGTTTACCTGAGGAGAGCGAGAAAAATATCACCCCTGCTAAAAGCGCTACGAAAGGAGCCGTAGCAAATCTGGCAGCCTCATAGGGATACGATACGGTCTTAAGTCGCCGCTTAACAGCAAACAACCCCAACACCATCAGAGCTCCCCATGGAAAGGTAGTTCTTAATAGGGATGGAATATAGAAAAACCAGCCCTTTGTATTTACCCGAGTTCCTCCGATAAAGCGCTGCACATTTTCAAAGAGAAGCTGCCGCTCAATAAAACCCTCTCCACCGCGCATGCAGGCGGCGCTGTACCAGGCGATCGGTGCGAGAAATGCTAGCCAGCCAAGGCTTGGACGCAAGAGCTCCCTAATAACAACTCGCCACCCTGTTAACCTTAAACCAACTGCACCGACCAATAGGATCGGAAGCGCTATACCGAGCGGCCCCCTAGCCAGAACACCCCCCGCACAAAAGACCCAAAAGAGGGCCCGATTTTGCCAGGTAATGCCGTAGCCAGCGGCCCAATCCCTGGAATTACTCCATAGTAACGACGCTATGGCTCCCCAGACACAGAACGAAAAACTCATATCAACCATGGCCTGGTTAGCCAGTTGATGAAATCCATAGGTCAGGGAGAGTATCGCCGCTGCTAGCAGGGCGACCCGCTTACAGTGCACTTCACTCTCTGCCGTACGACTTAAGCATGCAAGACGATAGGCGCTCAGCGCGCAACAGACGAGCACACCCACAGCAAAAAGATGTGAGGGCAGCCGCACGCTAAACTCGCTTACTCCGCCAAGTAAGATACTGAGCAGCGCTGCAACCCAGTGAAAGAGCGGAGGCTTTGATGGAATGATTCCGTTTCTAAGGGGCAGTATCCACTCCCCCTCTCGTAGGATCGTCTCAACGACCTGCGCCTCGCGCGCCTCTGTGCTGCCACCTATCGCCGCCAAGCCAAGAAACGTAATCTGCAGGATCGAATAGAGCAGCACTGCGCCGCATAATGTTCCCCGTGGGAATGGGTAACTACCTAGTTGCATAAAAAACGGATCTCTTAAATCGCGACATTAAACTACGGTGACCAGTTACGAGATTATTATAGTTATCAAAGTTCGGCTATCTTGTAACTATTCACACCAGTATAAACGGTTCCTCACCGATAATTGTGGGTACATTAGATGGAAAACCCCTGCGCGGGAACGTGAACCGCTTCCCGTTACCTGCTCCCACTCCGATACCGGTTAACCCTTAAAAACTGTTCCTCACCGATAAGTGTGGGTACATTTGCTGGTGGCACCCATCCTATTCACGCGTGATCCAAATAGATGCCTCCGAGACCCGCACTCCCCTCCCGTTTACAACAACCCAACTAGGGTAGATATGCCCAAACTGCGCGTTATAGATCACCGGATAATCGTACCCAGCGGTCACCTCGCTCAAAATTCTCTCGATAGTGTCCGACTCACTCTGCTCGGCAGCCACACTAGGCTGAAGCGCTCCGAACACCAATCCAGCCAGCTCTTGCAGGATACCTGCCTGCCGCAGCTGCCACATAAAGCGCTCAAGAGAGGGCAAAGCTCGCTGTTCCTCTCGGTCGTACTCAAGGAATAACACCCGCCCCGAAAACGGTGGCAAATATGACGTTCCGAGCATCAGGTTAAGCGTGCTTAAATTCGCTGCGAGCGCTTGCCCCTGCGCTAGCGCGCCCTTGTCAGGCAACCGCTGCATCGGATTAAGAGCGAATCGCCCCTTCTCAAACGACTCCCACACCTCGCTACGATTAATGAACTCAAGCTCTGGACTCTCAAGAGCTACGAATAGATCCTCAAAACACTCCGGATAGTCTACAAAATTGACCAACATCGGCCCACAAACCGTCGTACAGATATCATAGGCTTGGAGCGCCATTGAAATTGCAGTGCAGTCGCTATATCCAACAAAGATCTTATTTGACCGCGGCATCTGTGGAAGATCTAGGAACTCTAACATATCGTTACTGTTGTATCCCCCGGTAGTAGCGATAATCAGATCGATACTAGGGTCCCTCAGGAACGCTACGAGCTCCGCCGCACGTTGCTCTGCCGATCCACTCTTATAACCCAGCACATTATAGACCCCCTCTCCGACACTCACACGGTGACCGGCAGCCTCTAGATACGTTATCGCTTTAGCAACCTTGTCACGCCGAGCACCCTCACTCGGCATGGAGGGAGCTACCACACCGATTGAATACCTCTTTCTTCTCATAATTAATCCATTATTAAGCAGGCTACATATCCAGCGCCATCGTAGTTCGACAGTTCAATCGGCCAGGAGGGTTTGGGCACCGCTTCGCACCAGAGTTGAATACCATCTAATCGTCGAACGTAGTTCGCCTCCACCCGATACTGAGCTGCCATTCGTTGAACATCACCTACGATAAAGGCTTTGACCTGATCATCAGAGATACCGAGCCTACGAGCAAGTGCTGCGTAACCCCATTGATTCTTATACATCTCGATACTATCAACAACGATCTTCGGAGGGGCAGCAGTACCTGCCACTCCGAGAATAGTCGCAGCGCGTAGTAGCTCGGCCTCTATCTCTTTAGCCTCGTAAAGCTCTGACCATTTGACAACTTGAACATTAACACCTTTGCCGAAGAAGGCGTTTGCTAGGCACTGAGTCTCTTTAACTATGCGATCGGTATCGCGATTGAGGGTCGCCGTCCAATCCCCAAGACACCACTCACGACACCCATCAACAACGGCGTAATCGAGATCGCCTATAACAAACCTGACATTTATCGGATATTTAACTATCTCAAGGAGCCTCTTAACCGTCTCCCATCCCTTGCGACATGCATCCTCGGCGAGGACGCTCGGAGTTGGCGCACGTTGCCCAGAGAGGTACCAGTCAAGTTTCCCCTCCCGTAGACCTGGCCCCTTTTCTAAGCACAGCGAGGCGACCATCTCAATTGGCTTGCCATCTCGAACGGCTCGGGTAACCGCCTCTAGCAGTTCAAGCCTAGTTGGATTAGTCGCATTTGGCTTATCAAGCTTACAGAGCTGCAAGACGATCTCCTGCACCTGTGAGGTCACCCCCTTTTCAGACGAAAGCATCTGCATGTGGTCGAGAACTTCTAGTTTTGCTAGCTTGCCAATGAAACCCCCAACCAGCTTCCTAAGTTGCTGTGGTGGGGTGAGATTATCCCAATTACTGCCGTCAGTGCTGCCACTTGGAATAACCTTGAGCGGATCCTGAATAGATCCGCGCTGGAGCGTTTCATTAACGTCGTAACGAATTTTGTTGGCGAGCAGAGCTCTGAACATAGATACCTTCCTGTCAGGCAATTTAAGAGAGAATTATGTGGGAGAACAAAAAAGGGCCGGGGAAAAGGCCGCGCTCGCGTTAGGAGCGGCGTTAGGAACGCTGATGGGGATGTCGATGATGGAATAATATCGTGTTCATTACTTAACGAAGGTACCTGTGGGAGCTCTCTTAGTCAATAGCCGTATTCGGCGCAATATGCAGGGGCGGCGGTAGGCTCCGCCCCAATACTACCTGCGCCGGATGCCCAATATCTGCAGGCTTGCGGTAGAAGAGAAATCCAACCGATCCAAATGAACCTGCTGCAGTAAATTTTTCAACACATCGAAGAAAGCTCCCCGGTCGATCATCAAGAATAATCAGCTGATCGTGGTACTCGTTAGCCACAGGAGCGCCGACCCTATGCAACCTCACCCCAGCCTCTCCCGTCTGCTTAGAGCCGGGGAAGCTCCTCGATATCGCACCAGTTAGATCAGCAATTGCGCTACGCGACAGCTCGAACTCTACCATTAGCCTTCCAGTGCTCTCTCCGGGACGTTGCTTGTATGAGAGGCTTGCAATGTTAAATCTCTGAACAGTTTGCAAAAAATGCAGGAGCTCCCCCTCTCGCTCAGGGATCTTCACATCGAACGCCTGGCGAACGTTTAAGTTAGTATCTAGGCGCGCATCTCCTGTGACCTCCTTATGGAATGTCTCTGGATCTACGTTACGCCCCGAGATCAGCGCGATACTGAGCGTCTTACCATCGTCATTAAAGAGCTTGAGATCTCGAGCAACAGATTCCCCTGCGAGCGCAAGCGCCCCTGCGCCCTCAATCTGAGTGAGGGTCTCCAATTCGTGGTGACGCATTGCAGAGACGATCTCATCGTGACGGACTAATATCATATAATCGACTAGCTGCGAGACAGAAAGAAACGACCCTCCGATCATGGCAACCTTGGTGCCATCAGCTATCGTATCTGGCATCGCACATACTGGACGACCGAAGAAGGTTCCAAGCAGCGCTGCCGGCGAGCTTTCATCAATGACACCTACGATCTCAGGTCGCGGCAGGCCCGCTTTCCAGAGCGTTCTAACGGTGCTCGCAATTCCGGCAAGAAGCCCCCCACCCCCAACCGGCACAAAGAGCCGCACGCGTTCAAATGGGCGCTGTCGAGCCACTCGCTCTACATATTCCAAGATCTCAAGCCCGATAGTCCCCTGCCCTGCGACTACAGTGAGATCATCGAAGGGGTGCACAAAGGAGGCCCTCCCATCTCTGAGTCGTACGTCGTGCTTAGAATGCGCTAGCGACTCATCAAATGAACATCCGACCTTTATTACCGTGCCACCGAAACTCTCAATCTTGCGAACTTTCACCTGCGGCGCATTTTCAGGAACATATATAATTGCTCGCATTCCAAGCAACTCCGCAGCCCGCGCCACGCCAGCTCCATGGTTGCCAGCCGATGCCGTAATGACCGTATCTTGTCCAGAGCGGTGTACCTCAATAACCTTGGCTAACGCCCCGCGAATCTTAAACGCGCTGGTTGGGTTATGCGTTGCATCCGCGACGCAAAGCCCGCTCTCAGAGGGCTCAGAAAAGGTCAGAGCTAATCCATACTCCTGCATCAATGGTAGTAGCTCCTGAGAGCATGTGGCGATACGGTGAGCGGCCCCAGCACGTGGAGAAACAAGCGCCGTTGATTCATTGACCTGAGTTGAATGTGCTAACATAAAATGTAGACGAAACTACTAATCTTCTCGATGCCAAGTCGGCCCTGGAGTTCCCTATCAGGGGTAAATATTGGGGATTTTTAAGGGGTCAGGGGCGCTGGGAAATAACCACCGGCAGGGTAGGTATCTCCAATCAAATCGCAATAATCGAGAGCGCCGCTACAAAGAAGCGTTGAGGTAGATAAACATGCGCTGAAAACAAAGGGCCCATACCTTATAGATATAGCGTATTCCAAAAGGGAGTCAAGGGCGCGCTTGGCATGTGTTGCGATTATTCGGTTCCTCACCAATAAGTGTGGGTGGGAAGCTACTGGATGATGGCATAACTATGCGCGGCAGATGGAAGAAAAGCCGGTCGAAGAATGTAAGATAATAGATGCTGAATCCCTGCGCTGGAACGTGTGCCGCGATCTTTGACCTGTTAAAAGCCTGGAACCTTGTTGATCAGAGCGTACTTAAAACTCCTACGAGTCTTTTGAGTAGCTTGGCAGCCATGCTGTCAAAGTTGGTTTTTAAGGGTTAGCCGGTATCGGAGCGGGAGCAGGTAACGGGAAGCGGTTCACGTTCCCGCGCAGGGGTTTTTCATCTAATGTACCCTCACTTATCGGTGAGGAACCCTTTTTTGTAACTATTTACCAATAAGATGAGCGTCCCCAATTAGGAGACGTTAAGTTAACCAGCGACAAGATTATGCTCGGGAAATAATGTGATATTTAGAGAGATCCATCCCCATGCACCGTACGGCGATACCAAGAGAGCTCATACTCACTCCCCGCGATAAAGGCACAGCGATCATGAATACCCCCCGGAGTGATGCTTAAAATCTCCTGTGGCCCATCGATCGCCACACCCCCCGCTTGCTCCATAATAAAGGCGAGCGGCATACACTCGTAGAGTAATCTTAGCCGCCCCTTCGGGCGCTTCTCGTCGACCGGATAAAGAAAGATGCCACCCTTGCGTAGGGTGCGATCGAAGTCCGCCACAAGGGAGCCTACATAGCGACCGGAGTATGGCATCTTAGATCCCTGATTTGATCTTTTAATCTCCTCTACGAACTGCCTGACCTCATGACTCCACAGATAGGTGTTGCCCTCATTAACACTATAAATCGCGCCCCGTTTCGGAATCTTAATATCTTCCTCAGTTAGAACGAACTCTCCGATCGCTGGGTCTAAGGTAAATCCATGCACCCCAGAACCGGTTGAATATACAAAGGAGGTCTTTGCTCCATATACAGAATAACCAGCCGCAACGATCTGGCTTCCCGCTTGACAGAAATCATCGTGGCAGGCGGGCCTAGAAAGATCCTTCTTTTTAAAGATACAGAAGATCGTTCCTGTCGGAATGTTCGACCCGATATTCGAAGAGCCATCGATCGGATCAAACGCAATAACGTACTTCCCCTCATCGTGCGAGGCCTGTGTCGTGATAACGGTGTCGCGCTCCTCTGAAACAAGAAGCCCAAAGTGGCGCGAGGATCCGAGCAGTTCAACCAACACCTCATCTGCCTCTTGATCAAGCAGCCGGGTCTCCTCGCCGTGCGAATTAATCTTACCTGTATACCCGTGCAACCCTTTGAAGCCAGCCGTAGCCACCATCTGGCTAATTAGCTTTACACCAAGCGAGATCGAGACAAGCAGGTCTGAGAGCTCCCCGGTACTATCTGGATAGAGACCTCTCTTTGAGTGGATAAAACGGCTTAACGTTTGGGTAGGAATCATTTTGCGTCACCAAGCAGGATATGACCAACCGTAACGATCAATTACTCAATCGAGAGGTCAGATCTAGTTCTTGTCACGCCAAGATATAAAGAGCGTGTAATTACCTGCTGCTTAACGAGATCCGCATAGAAAGCTTACTGCGCGAGCGCAAAGCAGGTACGAGTTTCAGGAACTACTCAAGTTACGGATAGAACAACAGGTAACGGTCCATTAGGCGGCCGAAACGGTGAATGTGGCATTCAATCCCTATCCACCAAGTATAGCTTAGCACTGCTATCAGCTCCAAATAGAAAAAAAAGATTCTGAAAAAGCGCTGGACTCTTAAGTGCTTGCGTGCCTAGACCTCGTGTGAAATCCCCGTTATCTTGCGGATAGTCGTGTGTTGCGGATACTGCGGCAGGGTTATAACGATGCGCGTACCGTGCGGCTGTTTATCAAACACACGCACCTCTCCCTGATGATCTGAGATAACGGTGCTTACAATTGCAAGTCCAAGGCCTGTACCCCCCTTCTTAGTAGTAAAATAGGGCTCAAAGATCCTGTTCTTATCCGAGGCCGGCACACCGGGGCCGTTATCTGCAAACTCAATCACGGCACGCATAGTCTTGCGGTCGAAATTAAGCTTTGCAAGCACCTCTCCACTTTTACTAACATTATAGGAACGGATCGCAGCGACCGCATTATTAAGGATATTTCTAAATACCCCACGAATCTGCTCCGGATCTAGTAGCATCTCGGGAATCTTCTCCTCAACGGTCAAACCAAAGGTCAGATCCTGATGCTCTGCTGTAAAGCTTTGGACAGTATTAGTTAGCAATGTTGTCAGATCAGTTGGAATGAATTGCGCCGTTGGCATTCGTCCATACTCTGAAAATTCATTGGCCAGGCGCTTAATAATCTCTACATGCTCAACAATTGAGCGCGTGGACTCCTCAACAGAGCTTGCGTGCTCACTGCCCTTCATCAGCTTCTCAAGTCGCTGTGCAGAAAGTTGGAGCGGGGTGAGTGGATTCTTAATCTCATGCGCGATACGGCGCGCCACGTCACGCCATGCCGCAAGATGCTGCGACCTTGACAGCTCAGTTACATCATCAAGCAACAGAACATAACCCAAGTGAGCGCCCTCTCCCGATATGATTCGACCCGCTGTAGCCACGACTATAAGCTCTCTACCCCCACTTTCAATGCGGGTTTCAACCTCTGCAATCGAGGTTGAGCTCTTGCCATTATCAGGCGCCAACGCTTTAAGTAAAGGTGCTATATTTGCCAGATCCTGTGGTCGCAGTAGCTCCGATAAGGGTGCTCCAGGTATGAAATTTATATGATCGACCTGCAAAAGGGCTCCTGCTGCGCTATTAACCGTCGTTACCCGTTTCTGATTATCTAGCGCGACTACTCCTACCGCTAGATTTGCAAGGATCGTTTCAATTAGCACGCCGCGGTGCTCGGCCTCGTCACGCGAAGATCTTAGATCTCGCAACATCTGATTAAATGAATTAACCAGAAATCCAATCTCATCATCACGCGTTGGCTTAAGCTCAAAATCGTAGTTTCCTCGCGCTACGCTCCTCGTTCCCTCCGCCAATCGTTGAATCGGTCCAGTGATCTGCTTTGATACAAAGAACGCAACCCAAATCGCACCGAAAAGGGTCGTCAGATTGAACAATCCAAGGGTCAGAAAGAAGTTTGATTTTAGGGGGTGCTTGAAGGACTTGAGTTGCTCGTACTCATTAAAGGAATCGTTCACAACCCCCTGCGCATGCACGATATCAGGATCCATACGGAACGAGACCATCATGATATGGCTTCGTAGCTGTGTATAGTAACGGACAAACTGACTTGCTCCAAGCTCTTCAATGCGCAGAGAATCCTCACCCCTAGCCGCATTACGCAACGCCTCTTGATCAAGCGGGGGTTCGGCAAATGATTCAACTGCGGCAGCTGGATGCACAGATTCGAGTAACAACTCGCCGCTCTTTGATAAGATCTTGATGGCGTACAGGTCATTGAGGTTGCGCAGGTTTTCAAGATGACCCCGCAACCCAGACAGAGAGTCTGCATTGGTAGCACGATTAACAAGATCGATCTTTACTCGGTCGGCCGCCGCCTTAACCGAAACCTTTACGCCACTTACATATTGACGAGCTATGGTCATAGAGCTCGTCACAGCAGATTCGATCTGAGTGCTGAACCAGCCCTCCATAGCTTCATTAATCAGCCCGCTCGCAACGATAAAGGATAGCACCATCGGAATACACGCTATCAATACAAAGGCACCCATCAGCCGCGAGCGCAACTTGGCTCCAAGGATACCCCGGCGTCGCTCAAAAATAAGCTTTACGACGTTACGCCCAACCATAACTATCAGGACAAGCAGCGCCATGATGTTGAGGTTTACTAAGAAGAAAACGAGGATGTTACTTGCAAAGGAATCCTCTTCAGATCTCCAATCGATAATCTTTGAAACCGCTAGCAAGGCCAGCAAGACCGCACTCACCAGAAGCGCCCAGCGCAACTTATACACGAGCGTAGTCAAAGACCTCATGGCGTTGATTCCTGCGCTTTAATCTGTACGCCCTCTTTACCAGGATGAAGAGAGAACTCAAACCACTCAGATGTTGATTCAACCACGTTCACTAGGCCAAGGGTTAAAAACTGGGAAAGATGCGCAAGGGTTCGGTTTGAGCCGCCCTTACAACGAAATATTGTTCTAGCTGAGATGTAGGCAGCAGGGTGCTTAATCAGCTCCTCCTGCTCTCGCCCAAGGAAGCGCAGCGAGAGGTTCTCAAAAGAAAGCTCCGCCCTGATCGCCTCAGCGCGCGCCGGAATACCAACAGCCATAGCATCAAGGCTATCGCCAAAGCGATCAGAGACAACCCTATAGCTCTCCGTAATTCCATCGTACTTTATGGTATGCAACTCAGAGCGCGCTGCCTCGCATCGATCAATCCATCCCACACGACGACGGCACAACTGGGCTTCAAATCTTACATGCGCCTGCATAGCTGAATTGAGACACTCAACGACCGCCCCCTCAAGACCGGACGCACGGATCGTAACGCTCTCCTTCTCCCATGAGCTCCAGCTCACTGAAAGAAATGACGTAGAGAGGCTAAATACCCCGATTACAATACCGAGAAACAACCTCACAGACTAATCCTTGCTAAAATCACCACTAGCATTACCACCAAACAGAGATCCTTGATTAACGCGCTGCGGCAGCTCCTTACCGAGATGCCTATAGGCTCGGTCGGTCGCTTCTCGTCCACGCTTTGTTCGAGCAATGAAGCCCTCTTGCAACAGATACGGCTCGAATACATCCTCTATAGTCTCGCTATCCTCGCCCATAGCCGCAGAGATCGTATCAATACCAACAGGGCCACCCGCAAATTTATCTATGATTATCGAGAGTAGCGCTCGATCGGTGCGATCAAGGCCAACTGAGTCTATCTCAAGCAACCCGAGCGCCTGTTCAGCAACCTGCTTAGTAACTACCCCTTCAGCACACTCCTGCGCGTAGTCTCGCACCCGTTTAAGGAGTCGATTTGCAACTCTCGGAGTACCACGGGCACGCGCAGCTATCTCTAGGGTAGCCTCTGTATCACATTCGATCTCCAAGATTCCAGCCGAGCGGGATACGATCTGACTTAGCTCTCCAACAGAATAAAGATCAAGCCGATGAACTATCCCGAAACGATCTCGCAGCGGTGAGGTCAGCATTCCAGAGCGGGTCGTTGCGCCGATCAAGGTAAATGGCTTTAAGGGGATCTTGATTGAGCGCGCCGCTGGGCCCTGTCCGATTACGATATCGAGCTCAAAGTCCTCCATCGCAGGATAAAGCACCTCCTCAATAACACGTGAAAGTCGGTGGATCTCGTCGATAAAGAATACATCGCGCTCGCCAAGCGACGTAAGGATCGCAGCCAAATCGCCCGGTCGCTCTATCGCCGGCCCCGAGGTGCTCTTGAATCCCACCCCAAGCTCTCCAGCAAGGATCCTAGCAAGGGAGGTCTTACCGAGCCCAGGTGGCCCATGCAGAAGAACGTGATCGAGCGCCTCACCTCTGCGCTTAGAGGCGTTGCAGGAGATCTGAAGATTATTCCGTACGTGCTCCTGCCCTATGTATTCATCGAAACGGCTCGGGCGTAGCGAAGTAACCAGGAGCTCGTCGTCATCCGCGCGTGAACGCGCCAGAGACTCATCGCGTGAACGCGCTAGCGGCCCCTCCAAGCTGCTTGAGTCTGCGGGAGCACCCCAGATCTCAACGCTATCGTCAAAGTCATCCCCCTCATCCCCTCTTTTTACGGTGATCGACATGCCGTTACCTTATCTCTAAATATGACTATATATATAGTACACTTTGAGGATGGCTTGCGAGAGCCTAGTTTAACGTATTCAAAAGGTTTTTATGCTTGTATTTCAGCAAATTACGCTAGCTAGCGGAGCGCTCTAAACATGCCGTACTAAACATGCCGCAACGCCTCCCGTACCAGATCCCCAACCACCGTTAAGTTCTGAGAGCTTCGGCTAGCCTGAGAAACCGCAGCCTCGAGGTGAGAACTCGGCGAGGCCCTCCCTAGGATCAATTACTTGCAAGAAGGCATTTGATCTTCCTATCCTTCGCTAATGTCTTGGTCTCATGAGAGGAAACGTCTGGGTTTCGCGAATTGGCTTGTTAAGCAAAAAGGCGAAAACTCGCTCGCTCATTCCAAATCCGCAGGTCGGCGGCATCGCATGTTCTAGAGCTTCGATAAACTCGTGATCGCTCATCTGCGCCTCATCATCTCCGGCGTCACGCATTTTTTGCTGTTCGGCAAAGCGTGCCGCTTGGTCGATCGGATCGTTCAGTTCGCTGTATCCATTGCCCAACTCACTGCCAGCGATCAAAACATGAAAACGTTCCGTGAGGTGCGGTGCGTCTGCCTTCCGTTTTGCCAGCGGAGAAACGACTACTGGTTCGTTTATGAGAAATCCTGGCCCTTCAATTTGACGGCGACACCACTTCCACAATGAATCAGTGGCGCGTCCAAGATTCCACCCCACCGTACTGTACTCAACGCCTAACTCCCGGAGCTTTGTCTCAATCTCAGCTAGAGTTGCTGACGTTATGTCAATGCCGGCTAATCTACGAATGGTTTCGGTGTAGTCGTACAGCTCCCACTTCTTTTCAAGGTCAATTTCGAATTTTTGACCATGGCGATCGATTGAAAACTTCAGAGTTCCAAAAGTTTCCTGCGCCATGTGCTTAAACAAATCTTCTACGAGCTCCATTCCAAGCTCATAATTTGCATATGCCCAGTAGAATTCCATTTGGTCATATTCTTGCAGATGTTCCGGGCTCATGCCCTCATTCCGAAATTGACGGCCGATCTCAAATGTTTTCTCCATGCCGGCAACCATCAAGCGCTTTTGCCAGAGCTCCCCCATGGAAATACGTAAATAGACATCGAGATCAAGAGCATTGTGATGAGTTTTGAACGGTCTTGCGTCACCTCCACCAGTCGTAACTTCAAGCGCGGGCGTATAAACCTCAACAAAATTCCGTTCCAGCAGATAGTTTCGAATCGAATTCCAGAACTTCGATTTCTTCAGCAACATGTCATGGACATCAGAATTGAGCATGATGTCCAAATATCGCTTCCGAAGTCGGGTTTCTTCGTCCTGAAGTCCCTTAAATTTATCTGGCAGCGGCGCCAACGCCTTCGAAAGCATCGTGATAGTTGCGGCCCTTACAGATTTTTCACCAGTATTTGTATCGAAGCGAACTCCCGCCACCCCGATAATGTCACCTAGGTCTAAATAACTAGTCCAAAAATCGAAGCCCCTAGAATCGGAAATTTTCAAATCTTTCTTCGACAGAACTATTTGGATAGTTCCACTTGAGTCGGCGAGTTGGAAAAAGGCAATCGACCCCATGATACGCTGACGCATGATACGACCAGCTACTGTTACTGGACACCCGACTTCGCACTGCACCACTTCGGCTGCCGAATCCTTCATAAATGGACCCGACGGGTAAGGATCCACCCCTGCTTCACGAAGTGATTCTAATTTGGAGATCCGCGCGCCGCGAAGTTGGCCTACTTGCGCTTCCGGCGATTGCTCAACCTTCACGTCCAGTGTTGTTTTTTTTGACATATCCATGGGAACTATAGCAGATTTCCCAAAATCTAGATAGATGCCATTTTACAATGCTCAACTATTTGAACTTACTAAAGATGGGGCTGAACGGTAACGGCGCTAAACATGACGCAGTGCCTCCCGTACCAGATCCCCAACTACCGTTAAGTTCTGAGAGCTTCGGCTAGCCTGAGAAACAGCAGCCTCGGCGTCCCTGCGAGCAAACCCAAGCACCTCAAGTGCCGCGACAGCATCTCCGGAGATACTCGGAATAGTCGCCTCTGCATTGCCCTCAACGCTTACCATGGCCCTTAGTGCAGAGGAGCGCTCGCCCGCCATATTCGCCACTAGGTCTCTAAGCTCAACTACGATGCGCTCGGCCTTCTTCTTTCCTACCCCCTTAATAGCCATAAGTGCGCGTACATCTCCGGAACCGATCGCTCGCAATAAATCTCGAATAGCCACGTTAGAAAGCACGTCTAAGGAGGATCGCGGGCCAATGCCGGATACGCGGTTAAGGAGCAGGAACATCTGACGCTCAGCTTGCGTATCGAACCCAAAA
>Ga0114970_10000958_pt1 | contig 21758 bp, 21 predicted proteins | sample M_140205_XF_Meta_FD_87030 | JGI IMG/M metagenome (GOLD analysis project Ga0114970, IMG submission 87030) | Freshwater microbial communities from Lake Montjoie, Canada to study carbon cycling - M_140205_XF_MetaG | ecosystem: Environmental > Aquatic > Freshwater > Lake | place: Lake Montjoie...
AGATTGGCATTCACCCAGGTGGTGGTCATACATGGATGTTGCGCCGCATCGCAGGACCGCAAACGACAATGGCAACAGTGATTTTTGGCGAGGTGCTTGATGGACTTGAAGCCGAGCGACTGGGTATTGTGCATCGCTGTGTCGAAGACGACGAGTTGTTGAGCACGGCTCATGCAATGGCCATGCGAGCCGCTAGCGCCCCGCGCGAATTGTTGATAGAGACGAAGAGGACGATTCAAGCCATGGCTGACGTGGCGCAACATATTGACGCCGTTGAACGCGAGTTGACGCCGCAATTGTGGAGTACTCGCCAGCCTTGGTTCGCAGAGCGGATCGCTGCCCTGCAGAATCAAATCTCGTCAAAGAAGTAATCACCAATGTGACTTGATTTTCTTGGCAACTGTTGTACGGTGTGCTTAAGGGGAGTTCAACGGAGCCTGTAAAAGGAGGACCGAATGAGCAAACGTCATCGAAGTCAGGAAGCGGTTCCGCTACCGAGAGCCGAACAGCGGGCCCACGCCCACGGCGAAAGACATCGCGTCAAAGGTGAACTGCACGGGCTCGCCGAAATGGTGAGCCATGGAGTTGATTCCGACGATGTCGTTGAGCCAGGGGCCGAATGGAAGCCGATGCATCATCACGATGCTGAGCGTGCGGCGAAAAAGTTGGACCATGCGCGCAATCAACGGCACTGGAAAGTCAAAGAATGGAAACGTCGCACGACTGTTCGCCGACAAAAGGCTGCGGCATATCGCGACCTAGCGCAATCAGCCTAAGAAATTCCGCTTAAGAGTTGACTGAGAGCCAATCGTTGTTGAGTTCCTCTCGGCGTTCTTGCCATTCTTCAATCGTGATCGCATAGCGCACGTGGTCTTCCCAGACACCGTTGATTTCTAGAAATCGAAGAGCGGTGCCCTCGTTACGAATATCTAACTTTTCCATGACACGGTGACTATTTTCGTTACGCGGCACGATACAAATTTCGAGGCGATGCAGACCTAGGTCTTCAAAGGCGTAGCGGCTAACGACGACGACACCCTCGGCGGTGTATGACTGACCTGCTTGGGCTTGGTCAATCCAGTATCCGATCGTGCCGGACATCAAGGCTCCACGTTGCACCATATTGATATTCATTTCACCAGCAAAAGCATTATTCACAAAAAGTCCAAAAGTGTATGCCGAACCGTTTTGACGTTCTCGGTCGCGCAAGGCGCAACGTGCGCGGAATGCCTCTTGGTCGGTCTCGGGATCTGGAGCATGTTTGAACTTCTGCGGTTCCCAAACCAATAGCCAATCGCGGTTGCGTGCCCGTACTTCAGACCAAGCGGCGAAGTCGGCAGGTGTGAGGGAGCGCAAAAAAATGCGATTGCCGTACAGGTGCAAACCACTTGGGGTTCGGGCGGGGTGGGCTTGAAAGTTGCTCATGGGTTGCCTAGTAGTTCAGCACAGACTCCATCAAGGATGTTGTACGCAGAGACGATCATTTCGTCAGCATCTAAAGATCGCATCAGGGCCACCAGTACACAGCAACCTCCGACAATCACATCAGCACGATCTCGTGGCAGACCGGGGTTGTGGGCGCGGTCCGATAAAGATTCAGTGGCCAGGGTGCGAAAGACATCCTCAATGGCTGAACGCGTGAGGTGAAAAGAATGTAGCCCAGCAGGGTCAAAGACCCTCTGACCAATCTCCACGGCAGCGACCGTGACAATCGTTCCTGCCGTACCGATGATTTGTGGTGCTCGCGCCATGTCTGGAAATTCGCGGAGCAAATCTTCAAAGAGGTCTTGCACCTCACCGATGGCATTGAGAAGTTCTTCGGGTGCTGGTGGGTCACGGCGGAGATGACGTTCGGTGATACGCACGGCACCGACGTCGATACTGCGGGCGATATCAAGTTGCGTTGTGCCGAGCATGATCTCTGTTGAGCCCCCGCCGATATCAATAATCAGATGACCGACTGGATCAAGTGCAAGGTTGCTGACGCATCCTTGATATGCCAGACGACCCTCGTCTTGGCCACTCAATAATTCTGGTTGAACACCAATGGTGTTCTCCACGCGAGTGAAAAAATCTTCGCGATTGCTGGCATCACGACAGGCGCTTGATGCCACAACGCGCAGTGCGTATGAACCGTAAGTATCAAGTACTTGGCGATAGTCAGCGAGACAAGATATAACTCGCTGCATTGCGTCCTCGCTCAACGAGCGGTTTTGATCGACATTTTGTCCGAGACGAGTAACGGTGACTCGAGAATCAACAATGCCGCTCACCCGCGAGACGATTCGCAGATTCGTTGAATTGGTTCCGATGTCAATAGCGGCAACGATGTCGTTCGCTGAGTGAGTCATAAGTCAACCTCAAGACGAGCAGCAACCCAGCGACCAACTGGGTCATCGCCACCAGCAAGATGCCAGGCGTAATGCGCGTGTAAACATTTGACTCCGGTACGTGTTCCAGCAACCCCGCCCGAGGGTCGCGGACCTACATAGTCGCTAGGGATATCTGCATCGCGTTCCGCTTGATAGCGGCGATGGGCGTGTTCAAGTTCTTCGGGGTCAACCTCGGCTTCAGATTGATTGACGCCACCTGCGGCCTCAAGACGACTCACGGCAATCAGAATGAGAGGCGAACATAGCCAGTAGCGAGTGGGCATCGGGGTGCCATCATCAAGGAATGGAGCATTTTTGATGACGCCCGGCATGCCGTCAAGATCACGCACGACGACAGCGAATTGACCATTGGGTTCGCGCCCGAGAAGTTGACGAACGAGGTCGCGGTCGTGGGCAGTGGCGTTGTATTCGGTGTTCAACTCTGGCGTCGGCGTCGACGACGACCGAAGAACATGAAGATTCCAAGAAATGCGCCTGCGATAGGTAGGAAGCGCTTCAGCATTGCTCCGCCAGCCAAAGCCTGAAGGTTGAGCGGTTCGGCGGCTGGTCCCTCAATCTTGCGAACAGTTGGTTTGTCAGCCGAAGCATCGGTGATCTGCCCGACTGCAGGTGCTGCCGTGGCGGCGCTGAGTGAGGGGGCTGCTGCGCCACCTTCTTTGTCAATCAAAGTGTTTAGATTGTCGGCGAATTGTGCGATTATCTTCTCGCTGATATCGGCCAAGGCTCCACGACCAAATTGTGCCACCTTGCCAGTGATCGCTAAATCAGTGACGACACTGACCGATGTCGTTGTCGCCGAGAGGGGAGTCAGTTGAGCAGTGACTGAGGCAGAAGCATTTCCTTTGCCTCCAATATCACGACCAGTTGCCTTGAGGTGCGCGCGGAAATTGACATGATCAAGTTCGGCAAATTGGGCTTCACCCTTGAATTGCGCAACGATCGGCCCGACCTTGATTTTTACTCCGCCTTTGAAGACGTCGCCATCCACTTCTTTAAGTTCGGCACCCGCCAGACATGGAGCAATACGCTCAAGGTCAGTGAGCACGACCCAAGTTTCTGCGATCGGTTGATTGACGGTGAAAGTGTGATTTAAGTCCATTGTGCAAGATCCTCCTGCGTGTCGATATCGGCGGCGGAACCAGGGCAATCTACTTGCGAAACGAGCTCGGGGTGCAGGCGGATGAGATCTCGGGCTCCAGAATCTCCGCTGACGGGCAACAGAGACCACACGGATTTGTGGAGTCGCACGGGGTTGCCACGTTTGTTGCCATACGTAGCGACGGCGATTGGCGAGGGTGAAGAGGCCACGAGCCTCCACGCTTGCGGAGTCACAAAGGGTTGATCGGCGAGCCCGACAACCACAGCCTCGGCTTCTAAGCGCATGGCTTCTTGAATACCAGCCTTGACTGAACTTGCCTGCCCATCAGCCCAGCGGATGTTGTTGACCACCAGGATTTGCTGATGCCGCACAAAGGCGTCGGGAATTGAGGCCGCTCCCGTGACAATGATGATCTGTCGAAAGTTTGCCTGCAAGAGATTTTCTAAAGCCATCTCAAAGATCGTGGCTCCACCAGAGTTCGGCATTTCAGTGAGCAACTTGTGTGATTGACCGCTGAAACGCGACCCTGCTCCGGCCGCCAAGAGCACCGCCAGGGTGTCGTCAGATGGGAAATCGGACAATTTGTTCACATTCACATACTGCCGTTTGACCAGCGAGTTTGGCTTGTTTTCGGCTTTTTGTGACACTTTTAATGCTGGGGGCGCGGTAAATATTACGGTTTGATTGCGATATCGTTACGGAAAGCCCACGGGCAGCACCGATTGAACACTGATGAGATCCCCCTTGACTCCCAATATCCAACCTTCTTGCGAATCGCCGTCTGGCGGATTGAGCGTCGGTCGACGTCTGCGTAGAGCGTTAGTAGTCGTCCTGAGTCTTGTTTCCATCTTGGTCCCCCTCACTGCGGGTGTAGCGCATGCGGCCTCGGGCGTTGCACAGCAGAAGGCCTCCCTACCGCAGTTTGATCGCCTGGCATGGACGGCATTAATGGCACTTGAAGAAATCAGTGATGGAGTGACTCGTGTTGATCGACCGCCTGTGCTCTCGGCGAAGTATGTAGCCCTGCGAACGCAAGTGGCCACACTGGTCGCCAAGCGACTGTCAATTTCTGCCAGTGGTTTAAGCGAGGCATGGGCACGAGCCGACGCTGAACATCAGATCGCAGTTCTTGCTGCCGTGTCTCAATTGGGAGTTCCGTATCGCCGTTTTGCAATGCAACCTGGCGTGGCCTTGGACTGTTCGGGACTCACTACTTTCGCTTGGGGCGAAGCAGGATTTTCCATTCAACGCAATTCAACTCAGCAGATGCGATCTGCTGAGCCGCGAAATATTTGGACCGCTCAGGCAGGGGACTTGGTGCGCTACCCAGGTCACATCATGATGTGGTTGGGTTCGGGATTTGGAGTGATTCACTCACCCGAACCTGGTCGTTCAGTGGAGTTGAAAATTTTAGGAAGTTCTAGTCTGCGCCGAAGCACGTTTGGCGATCCCAGCGAGTAAAAACCGTTTTGATGGCCTCAGCCAGCGAACTGATCGGCCTGAGCATCGGGCGTGACGGAGATCGCGGATATTGATAAATCGGCGGTTTCGAGACTGGCGAGGACTCCCAGATTGTCGAAAGCACAATAGGTCTTTTCCTGAGTTGCCGCGTTGGAATCAACAACGGGTATCGCCGTGCAGGATGTGGGTTGATCACTGATGCTCGAAGTTGTGCTTGTACCCATCCCAACTGCGACACGTGAGTCTTGCAAGATTCTCTCGATTGCAGAACTCTGAAAAATTGTTGAAACAAGTTGGCGGTCAGAAACACGCGACTCGTCTATCCCAGGTTTGCATTCTCCTGTCGTTGTCAAGCATGTGAATGACGTGCCGTCTGGGGCATAGATAAAACGCACGTCTCCAACAGAGATGCTGTTACCGAAATCGGGATGATGAGCAAATGTGGCATCGCTAGAAAGATTGCCGAACTTAGTGAGAACTCGATAGTTGACCGTGAAGGTCAATGATGTCCCCGAGGCCAAAATGTTGATCACCGTCTGCGCTGATTGATCCTCCACCGTGGGAGTCGTTGTGGGGGAGAGAAGCGTGGGTCGTGGACCAGTGAAACAACCCTGAAGAAGAAGTCCAGCGCAGAGCATTGTCAGAGTCAGGCGACTCGCTGGGGAGAATTTCATCGCTTCAGCCTAGGTGGAAGTCACAGTTTTGGAATTGTCGCACGGCGTAGTGCTGCTCGTATCGTAAGAGATGTGATCAAACTTGACGCCGCAACCGTTTTCCTGCAGTGGTCGGTTGGCGGAATGTTGGGTTGCTGGTTTACCACTCGACATCGCCAAGTTGGTCTTGGTTACGGCTGGCTCCTGCGCTCGATTTATGTTGTGATGGCTGTGACCGCGGCATATATCGGCTTTGCTTCAAGATCCTCATCGACGGCCGAGATGATACGCAACATTGGCGCAATCGCCGTCGCAGTAACTGCGAGTTACGGCTTGGGTCAAAGCATTGTGCGGCGCAAAGAAACCCCCGGCGGCAAGGAGTTTCAACCAAGCATCGACTTGTGGCCAGTGGCCGTTGGTCTGATCGCTTTAGTCGCCTGCGGCGTCAGTGATGGTGGCAATGACACAGTGGCCATCGTGCGGACACTTGTCGGTGCAGCATTTCTTGGTTTTGTTTCTGATGCGATGTTGCTCGGACATTGGTACCTCGTACAACCCGGTTTGCCACGCCGCCACGTCAATGAAATCGTGCGAATGTTTTTATATATTTGGCCACTCGAAGTTGTGGTGATGTTGGTCCCGACTGGAATGTTCAGTGTCTTTACTGGCTCGGTCGATGATGGATGGAGTGGTCAACTCGGCTGGTTCTGGGGGGCATGCGCGATCACGACCGGGGTGTTAGGGGTCGTCACTCTGAAGGCTTTACAGGAGCGCTCATATTCGGCGGTGATGGCTGCCACGGGATTGATGTACTTGGCGATTCTGACTTCTTTTGGAACTGATTTAGTAGCCCGCGCGGTGCTTGCTGGTTGAGCCACATTGCAAGACGCGGATGAGACAGTGATCGCTAGATCGCACTCAGGTCGAGCGTTTAGAAAATGATCCCGGCTGCTCTCAAAGCAGCAGCATCTAGCCCTATTTCGGCAACAATTTCGTCACTATGTTCGCCAGGAGTCGGGGCGAAACTTCCTACCGTGGCGGGAGTTTCAGAAAAGCGCGCTGCTGGGCGAGGTTCACGAACGCGACCAGCCGTGGGATGTTGGCGTTCAACAAAAACTTGATTGTTGACGATTTGAGGTTGTGTGGGGAGTTCGGGGAGTGTCACCACAGATGCTGCGGGCACATCAAACGATTGGGCTCGGGCCACAAAGTCTTTGGTGAGCTGTTGTGCTGAAAGTTGTGTCATCACGGGTACAAGTTCGGAGGCATTCATCGTGCGCGCTGCCATTGTGGCAAAACGTTCATCGTCAGCGAGGTCGGGTCGCCCAAAGGTATGGCAGAGACCGCGGAACTCACTATCGCTGACAACAGCGACAGCGGCGAAGCCATCTTGTAGACGAGTAATGCCGTAGTTCTGACCAATGGTTGGAGTGCGGTTGGCGTCATCATCAAGAAGCACTGCGTCCATGCCAGAATCTGGCCACATAAACGACACTGCGGCATCGAGCATTGCCAGCACGATGTGTTGGCCTTGGGCGTTACCAACCGCTCTGGCATAGAGCGCTGATGAAATTGCCTGTGCTGCGGTGAGCGAAGTGACTTTGTCGCACAGGAGTGTGCGAAATAACGCAGGTTCGCCGTCGCGCGGATCAGTTTGCACACTTGCTAAGCCAGAGGCTGCTTGAATCACGTTGTCGTACACTCGGTGGCTGCTATCGGGGCCATCAGGTCCGTAGCCGCTGATGCTGACATAAATGAGATTCGGGTTGATGGTTTTGAGGTCCTCGTAACCGATACCGAGACGTTCAACTGCTCCTGGACGAAAGTTCTGAATCACGACATCGGCAGTAGTCGCCAACTTTTTGAGAACATCAATTCCCTGTGGGCTTTTGAGATCAACGACTAGTGAGCGTTTGCCGCGGTTGTTGTTGATAAAGATGCCCGTCATTCCGCCTTTGGCAGAACCGAGATAGCGCATGAAATCACCAACGCCTGGGCTTTCGATCTTGATCACGTCTGCGCCCTGATCAGCCAGCATCATGGCGGCCAACGGACCAGAGATCATCACCGAGAGATCAAGGACCTTGACTCCTTGGAGTGGCCCATGTGCAGCGTTGTGATTTTTTGTCATGACTGATCTTCGCGCAGCAGACCTGTTCGGCTTCACCCCTGCTGCGGCCCACGATCATGCGGGAAGGAGTGGCTGATTCGTATCAGGGGCGAGGTGACTGATCGGTGTTTGTCGCTGGGCTTTGACTGGTTGTGTAGGTGTTTGCTCCAGTTGCTAAGGCAAGTTATGATTATATGTGTAAAGTATTTGTTCAGAAATCATCGAGAAGGGTTTTGTGATGTTTGCTGTTGGTGTGTGTGATTTGCCTGAGACTGGTGGCAAGACGTTTGTGTTGGTTGCTGGTTTGTTTGTCTTGGTGGCGGGTGTGATTGTGATGCGTTGGGTGCGGGCGTCTGCTGGTCGGATGTCGGTTGTGGTTGCCCCGTTGATTTTGCTTGGCGGTTTAGTGTTGGCTCCACAAGTGACTGATCCGTGTGCACCAGCGACAACGACTGTTCCGTCGGCATCGACGACGACTGTTCCGTCAGCATCGACGACGACTGTTCCGTCAGCATCGACGACGACTACGACTGTCGCACCGACTACTACTACGACTGTCGCACCGACTACTACTACGACTACTACTACGACCACCACCACAACGACGACACTCGCGCCAGTTGGAAACCAGGTAGGTAGTACGGGTCCTAGCGGTGGCACAATCATTTTTGTTGATGAAAGTCGTCCTGAGGGCTCTCGTTATTTAGAGGTGGCTTGTGCCGGTTGGTCTGATGGCACGTGCGGTGGCGACGACTTGACCGACCCGACAGCTGAGTGGGGCTGTTACGCGACTCTGATTACAGGTGCTGATGGAACAGCGATCGGAACTAGTGAACAGAACACGACCGACATTGTGAATGGCTGTGCGACGGCCGGTATCGCAGCACGTCTCGCCCACAATTTAACGTTAGGGGGCGAAACCGACTGGTTTTTGCCGTCGAAATATGAGTTAAACCAGCTGTGTCGTTACGCTTGGAACCTGACAATCAGTCAGACCACTGACACATGCACTGGGATGACTGACTCTATCCGAACTGGTTTTTCGTCTAGCAGTTATTGGAGTTCTACTGAGAACACCGACATCTTAGCGTGGCGCCAGTCTTTCAGCTCGGGCGGTCAGAGCTTCACTTTCAAGAGCAACACGGCCTACGTGCGTCCCGTGAGGGCTTTTTAAAAATTTATCTATTTGATTTTTGTTGTTTTCGCCGCCTCAGGTTTCCTTCTTTTCCTCAGTCAAGAAACTGAATCGTGCTGAATCTCCCCATTCGGTGACCAATGGAAGGTAAGGACAGCTGTCGTCGGGCAAGATAGAGGGGTGCCAGGGGACATCAGCGGTTCGAGCTATGGGATCATGCCTCAGATCACCGTGAACATGATGTGGTGCGTCCCTGGGGCGGTCGGCGGCAGCGAAGAGTATCTAGTGCGACAACTCTTAGGTTTGCCGGCAGATGTTTTTGATGTCACGGTGTATGCGCCACGCGGATTTGCCACTGCCCATGACGAGGTCGCTAGTCGCCATCGCATCGTTGAACTGAGTCATGATGCACAGTCGCGCAGTCGGCGGATTCTCAGCGAATCAACTGAACTCTTCGCTCAATCAAAAAATGCGGCCGTTGTTCATCACGGGGGAGGCACAATCCCAGTGCTGTATCGCAGTCCGTCTTTGTTGACGATTCACGATCTGCAATATCGCCAGTTCCCGCAGTATTTTCGCGCCAGCAAACTGGCTTATCTGAAATATGTGATGCCGCGCTCGGCGCGACGAGCAGATCTCATTGCCGTTCCGAGTGAGTTCGTTAAGCAAACTGTCGTTGAGGCCTACAAGATTGATGCGCAACGAATCGTCGTTATTCCGCACGGCGTTGAAGGAACCTTGGGTGTCCACGCCACACCGCAAGAAGTGTTGCGCACAAAATACAAACTGGGCCTGGGTCCAATTGTGGTGATGCCTGCCATCACCCACCCTCATAAGGGGCATCATTTCTTACTTAATGTTATGAAAAAGTTTTGGGCCCAAGAGGGAATCCGTTTAGTACTGATTGGAGGCGGAGGACTTGCCGAAGAATCGGTACAGCAACGCTTGTCTGACGATGTTTTGTCGCAAAGTGTTTGTAAGTTAGGGCGAGTCAGCAACGCTGATCGTGATGGGCTACTGAAAATGGCCGATGCCTTAATTTTTCCCAGTGAATACGAAGGCTTTGGTGCGCCCGTTGTCGAAGCGATGGCTTTGGGTGTGCCAGTTATCAGTAGCGATCAAGCTTGTTTGCCCGAGGTTGTTGGCAACGCTGGTCTGGTGCTCGGGTTGGATGAAGAGGTATGGGCAGGGGCATTGCGGGTAGTGCAGGATCAGCGCAGCGAGTTCATTACTCGTGGCTTGGAACGTGCGAAACTTTTCACCTCAGAAATTTCTGGTCAAGCCTTGGCCGCGGCCTATCGCAGGATCATCTCGTGAAGGTGACTGGGAATTCTTTGAAGATATTGATTCTGTGTCCCCACTTCGCTCCCGACACGGCCCCCACCGGAGTCATCATGGATCGCATTGTCCATGAACTCAGCGAACTGGGTCACGAGATTCATGTCGTCACATCTCTTCCGTGGTATCGCCGCCATCAGATCGACATTGGTTGGAAGAACACCTCATGGCGCAGGCGCACGCAGGTCATGAATTGGGGGTCAGTGGTGCGACTCAACCCCTTTGCCGGTTCTGATAAGCGCAACCTTTGGCGCCGTGCTCTTGGCTTCGCTGGATTCTCCGTTCTCGCAGTCGTTGCGGGCATTCGCGCCGGGCGAGGACAACGAGTCGATGTGATTGTTGCAATGTCACCACCATTGACGCTTGGTCTCGGTGCTCGACTCGTGGGAATCTGTCGCCGTGCACCAGTGATTTTCAACATTCAAGACGTCTTTCCCGATGCCGCCATTGAGACCGGAGCGATGTCAAACCGGTTTGTTATCGCGGTATCCCGCCTCTTGGAAAAAGTTTCCTATCGCTCAAGTCGTCTGATCACCGTTCTCTCTGACGATCTGCAAGCAAATGTGTTGACCAAGATTCCAGCAAGAGATGCTCACAAGGTCGTGGTGATTCCGAACTTCGTTGACACCGAGATGATCCAACCGTTGGATCGCCACACTGCCTATCGATCTAAACTTGGTATCGGTGAACAGCAGATCGTGATGTATGCCGGCAACGTTGGTTTCTCGCAATCACTACATCTGCTCCTCGACGCGGCGCGCGAGTTACCCGATGTCGCTTTTGTGGTTAACGGTGATGGTTCGGCACGCAAGTCTTTGGAGATCGATGCTGTGGGTTTGCGGAATGTTTACTTTGGTGACTTTCAACCTGCCGAGCGCTTGGCCGAGGTATTGGCAACTGCTGATGTCCACGTTGTTCTCCTGCGACAAGGCTTAGGCAAAGTCAGTGTGCCCTCAAAGACGTATTCGATCATGGCTGCTGGACGACCGATCGTGGCCGCTATTGACGCTGGTACGCAGGTCCCCAGACTCATAGAGCAGGCAGATTGCGGGGTGGTCGTGTCCCCAGATGACAGTGGGGCTTTCGTTGTGGCACTTCAAACAGTCCTCGGTGACACTCAGCGAATGACTGAAATGGGACGCCGAGCGCGGATTTTTGTTGAATCCCAAGCCTCACCCCAAGTCGTGGCGCATCGCTATGTGGAGCTGATGAGAGGAATACAGGCTAGGTAGCGACGCAGAAGGGCCCTCTTCGGCGGTAGCATTTCTACCTCGTGGGCAAGGCATCATCATCCAAAAAAGTCGCTCGTTTAGCTCAAAAGGGCAAAGGGCGAAAAGTTCGTTTTCAAGGTGGGACTTTGTTTCCTGCGTTAGTCGTCGCTCTGGCTGTGGCGGGTACCGCATTGATTATCTATTCGCGAGAGTCGATTCCTAATCTCAATACGCCGCCGACCGTCGAGGATCACTGGCACGCCTCTTACGGTTTTTATGCCTGCGATAAGTGGTTGCCCGATCTAGCCGGCAACAAAGAAGAACAAAGCACAGATGGTCAACTGCTGAATAATGAGTTTCGGCGTACCGGAATTCATAGTCACGAAGATGGGGTCATTCACTGGCACCCATTCTCATCTGAGTCCACAGGGCGCAATGCAAAGTTGGATGTCTTCTTCGATGTTTACGGAATCAAGTTGGGCAATGACAAACTTGAGATGCCCGCGGATCAGGGCTCAGCGGTTTACGAAGAGGGCACGACGAAGTGCACCGACAAGGACGGAAAGTCCGTTGACGGAGAACTCGTCGTCTACGCTTTCAACTCCTTCGATACGCCCAAAGATTTCACCACCTACATCACAAATTTCACAGATGTGCGTCTCAAGCAGGATGGTATGGCTTTCGCTATTGTTTTTGCCCCAGCGGGCGAGAATCCGGGGCTTCCACCATCGGCGGCCTCGTTGCCTGAATTAGGTGCTAAAGACGGCGGTTCTACTGGTCAAACTTCGACCACGATTGCTGGTGCTACGACTGTTCCGGGTGCTACCACGATTGCCGGTGCTACGACTGTTCCTGGTGCTTCCACTGTTCCATCAACTGCGACAACTTCCACTGTTGTCGTCACTTCCGAACCGACGACGACAGCCGGCTGATGCGCGCGGTGGTGTTAGTCGGCGGGTTTGGCACTCGTTTACGCCCACTGACATTGACAATTCCTAAGCCGATGTTGCCTGTGGGTCATCGACCCATTGTTGAAAACGTGGTTCGGATGTTGGCGGCTGCCGGCATCACAGAGGTTGTCCTTGGTCTTGGTTTCAAACCTGAACCATTCGTTGAAGCGTTTCCAGACGGCGTGTGCGCGGGAATTCCGCTGCATTATGCAGTCGAGCCCGAACCCCTCGATACGGCAGGGGCGATTCGATTTGCCGCCGAACACGCGGGGATCAACGAAACCTTCGTTGTTGTCAACGGAGACGTCTTAACGGACCTTGATGTTTCTGCACTGATCGCCTTTCACAAAGATCGTGGGGCCCAAGCCACAATGCATCTGACCCCAGTTGACGATCCTTCCGCTTATGGAGTGGCTGTGATTGACGACCAGGGACGAGTGCAGCGTTTCGTTGAAAAGCCGGCACTTGGTACCGCGCCGAGCAATCTCATCAATGCTGGCACTTACGTTGTAGAACCTTCGGTCCTGCAACGCATCGCGACGGGTCGCAAAGTATCTATTGAACGAGAGATTTTCCCGCTGATTGTTGATGACGGTGGTCTATATGCCTTGGCGACTAACGATTACTGGATTGATGCGGGTCGCCCAGAACCTTATTTGCAGGCCAATCTGGACATGATTGACGGGGTTCGTCGTTCGACCTTTGCCCCTGCCATCGAGGCCGGTGCCAAAGTTGATCCGTCTGCCCTCGTCCGTCACAGTCTGATATCGGCTGGGGCTTTCGTTGAAGCAGGAGCCGACATTAAAGATTCAGTGATTTTGGCAGGAGCAATCATTCGCCAAGGTGCAGTCGTTCATGGTTCGATCGTGATGGGCGAAGTCGGAAATGGGGCCTCGATTACTGACACCATGGTGGGTGCAACCGGCAACGTCGTTCCAGGTGTCACACTTGTGCATGCCCTTGTTCCTGATCCAGCGTTGCTCTAGGGCGCGACTATGACGCCTCCGGCGGGCGTATCTGACCACATGACCGTGATGGTTGTGGGTGGCGCTGGATTTCTTGGTTCGCATGTGGTCGATCGTTTCTTGGCCGACGGATCAAGTGTTGACGTGGTTGACGATCTCTCAACTGGATCGTTATCAAATTTGTCGTCTGCTCGCTCTTCAGCCAGTGAGGGGGCCTTACGAATCCACACCGTGGATGCAACCATCGCCGAGTTCGCCGAAATCGTTCGCTCAACGCGGCCCGATGTGTTGTTCGTGAGTGCGCTGCTCACTGGGAGTTCTACTGAAGGTGCATCTGCTGTCAAATCTTTTGCTCTGGCTGCATCAGTTCTGAACGCCGCATTGAAGGCGCGAGTCAGCAAAGTTGTTGTGACGCTTCCAGCGGCAGTGCTGTATGGAGAGGTGGCCGCCCGCGATTTACCGATCAAAGAAGATCGACAGCGTCATCCAGTTGGCATCAACGGGGTCGTAGCACAGGCGATTATTGAACTTTTGGAAATGTATCGTCGTGATCATGGCATTGAATTTACGGTTTTAGCTCTAGCAACTATTTATGGCCCGCGCCAGAAGCCACAAAATAATGTTGTCTCGCGATTCATTCAGGCACATCATTCTTCCGAGTCGCCAGTGATCCATGGTGATGGAAAACAAACTCGAGATTTTTTGTATGTTGACGATGCTGTTGACGCGGCATCTCGGTCCTGTACGAAGGGCGATGGTTTATTGCTTCATGTGGGCAGTGGACAACAAACAAGTATCAGAGATCTGTGGGCATTAATCGGTGAAAACTCACCGGCGACGATGGACACCAAAGCGAATCGTGGGGTGCAACGTATGTCGCTCTCAGGATCGCGAGCCAGATTGCATCTCGGTTGGTCTCCTTGGACAAGCCTGAGCGACGGGTTGAGCGTTACCACTCAGGCAGCAACAAGGCCGTAACCTTCAGCGAAAGAGGTCCTCTTGGGGTGGCCGAACGATTTCGCTCATTGAGGATTCGCGCATCCACATTGGGTCTAAGCCTCGAACCACTGCCACTGGAACTCCGTTAGATTTTCCCATCACTAATTCGGCAGCGCAAGCAACTTCGTCGGCGATGCACACCTCAGTCACTTGCATCATGCGTCCAAGGGCATCTGGGGTGCCACGTAGGTCTAATACTGCAGCAACTCCAGCGACACCGATTGCCACATCGGTGAGTCCTTTACGCCATGGGCGACCAAAAGTGTCCGAGACGATAATCCCGACAGAGACCCCAAGTTTTGCGCGAATGATGTCGCGTATTCGGCGTGCTGAACGATCACTGTCAATGGGTAACAACGCCGCCCACCCGCGTTCAACGTTCGAGAGATCAATTCCACTATTGGCGCAGATGAAACCATGTTGGGTTTCAGTAATGATCAGATCACCACGTCGGCGTACGACGCGTACGCCTTCCTGTTCAACTAAAACTTTGTGTGAAAGCGGATCATCCGGATCAATTTCGACCATGCGTCCCTCGGCTTTGGAGACAATTTTTTGAGTGACGACAAGAACATCACCATCTTGTAGCGGCCCGTTGGGAGCATTTCTACAGGCCTCAACAATGACATCGCCGAGTTGGTCCCCAGGGACAATTTCCCCAATTCCGGTAACCGCCCAAGCGCTGATTCTTTGTTGTGTTGACTCTTGACTCATGATGTTCTCCTTAACGAACCGCACTGAGTACGACGCGGGCGAGGGATTGAGTGATTTCTGGCGTTCGCATGATGGTGTCGGTGACGAGACACCGTAAACCCTCGCGTTCTACAGCAGTTTGTAAATGTGCATCTTGCTCATCAATCACCAGCGTTGCACATATGGGAGCGTAGAGTCTGGCCACGCCGACAACGGATGCCTCATGCCCGAGTTCGGTCAACATTCGATCAGCGGGCCCTTTTAATGCTGCTCCGGCCACGATGGGAGATATCGCCACAACTTGACTACGCATTGCCGTCAGTGTTGAATCGACATCGCGCAGCGCGCGAATCGGCCCGAGTGAAACGATGGGATTAGAGGGAGCGATGATGACGACCTCTGAATCACGCAGGGTGGACAAAAAAGTCGGCTGAGCATTTTTCGCTCCGATGAATTCGACGCTGGTGACGGGCACCCCGTGATGTCGTTTCACGAAATATTCCTGAAATGACACACGCAATGCAGAACCATCTTCAATGATGTCCACCATTGTTGACACGGGTTCATCAGACATGGGCATCATCTTCATCGTGATACCCCAAGCGTGAGCAATCTCGGTCGTCACTTCGCTGAGGGTCGCTCCCTCTGCGAGGCGTGCGGTGCGGTAAAGATGTGTGGCCAAATCACGGTCACCGAGATTGAACCAAGTTCCGGCCGCGCTAGAACTGCCAGGCTTGACCGCTGCGTAGCGCGCTAGGGATTCCATTGCTATCCAAGACTCATTTGCTAAGCCCCAGCCTCTCTGAGGGTCGATGGCGGCCGCCACGGTGTAAGTCACGGTGTCCAAGTCAGGGGAAATACGCAGACCGTGCATCATCGTGTCATCGCCAGTATTGACTATGACGGTGATGTCTTGGGGGTCCACTTCGAGAACAAGACCGCGTAAAAAGCGGGCTGCGCCGACCCCACCGGCGAGAACTGTGATCACTTTTGACCTACTGAGATGAACTGCATCAATCCGAGCGTAGGTCCTGAGCCATAGTATGGAGCGTCTCAGTCCAACTCTCTAGGAGTGTTTTATGCCCCGAGCCTTTATCACCGGCGTTACTGGTCAAGATGGCCAGCACATGGCCGAGTTTTTGCATTCCAAGGGATATGAGGTCTTTGGCATGGTTAAGGGTCAAAATAATCCTAAAGAACAGATCATTCGTGAAGAATTTCCTTACGTGAATATCGTGCCCGGGGATTTGGCAGATCTGCCATCGCTCGTCAAGGCCCTTGAAGTGGCCCAGCCAGATGAGGTCTATAACTTGGCCGCTATTTCCTTCGTCGCGCTTTCATGGAATCAGGCTGAACTGACAGCCAATCTGACGGGTACTGGTGTCTTGCGAATGTTGGAGGCCGTGCGTATGGTCGGTGGGCAGACCGATAACAAGATTCGCTTTTATCAGGCATCGTCATCGGAAATGTTCGGCAAGGTGCGCCAGATTCCGCAGGACGAGTTGACCCCGTTTCATCCCCGTTCGCCCTACGGGTGCGCCAAGGTTTTTGGGCATGACATCACCGTGAACTATCGCGAAAGTTATGGACTTTGGGCATGTTCGGGAATTTTGTTCAATCACGAGGGTCCCCGTCGTGGTATTGAGTTTGTGACACGCAAAGTCACTAACGCTGCGGCGCGTATCAAACTTGGTTTGCAGAACGAGCTGGTGCTCGGCAATCTTGATGCCAAGCGAGATTGGGGATATGCCGGAGATTATGTCAAGGCAATGTGGATGATGTTGCAACAAGACGAACCTGATGATTATGTCATTGCTACAGGTGAAACACATACGATTGAAGAGTTAGTTGAGTTGGCTTTTGATGTTGCAGGCGTCGGCAATTGGCGTTCATATGTTCGTCAGGATCCGAAGTTTTTCCGACCTGCCGAAGTTGATCTACTCATTGGAGATTCAACGAAGGCTCGGGAGAAGTTGGGTTGGATACCAGAAGTTGATTTCCCGGGTCTCGTGCGCATGATGGTGGAAAATGATCTTCGTCTTGAGTCTCGCAAGGCTCGACGCGACTTGACTGATTAGCCGTCTGACCTACGATCAGGTTTCAAAAGGTCGATCTAATAAGGCGTCACTCAGCGAATCACTGTTGATGATTGCCCCAGTGTCTAGAAGTCTTTGTAGCGAAACGATGAAGATCGATAGTGCGACCAATGAACTGGCAACGAGTCCAATTTCGACCCGCAGATAAAGATCATCTGACGCCAGCCAAACACAGATCACGAACGAAGCCATTCCTGTCAGCCAACCAAGACCCACTCGGGCATGACCGTTGAGGGCGATCACTGCTTGGGCGGTGGCTAAGGCAACCATGTACAAAGCACTTCCGATAGCAAGCAATGTGAGTGAGCGTCTGTCCAGCACATCGTCATAGACCAACTCAAGCAGGGCGGGTCCAACGGCAAATGAACCGAGTGTGCCGATGAGTCCGACGGCAATGACAACTTTCATCAGGCGGCGAAACCCATTGCGGAATTCATCAAGGTCATTCTGGGCTGCGAGTCGCGCTAAGCGTGGGAGGAGCGCTGCTTGTACCGCTTGGAACAAGAACAGGGGAACACGCGAGAGCAATACGCCATTTCCGAACGCAGTGACCTGATGAGCTTGCTCGTCGTTTGCCAAAATATTGACAGCGATTGGACCAGCGTTGACTAAACCAGCACCCATCAGCGAGCCGATCAACAGCCATCCCAAATTGGGTGTGACTTCGCTCCACGGAGCGATAGGGCCTTCCTCGGTTTTTAAGCCTCCACGAAGACCGACTATTAAAACTCCAGAAAGTGGTGAGAGCGCCACGACCATGGCGTATGCACCAACGTTGGTGATATCAAGTTGCCACAAGATGACGCAACCAACAATTCTCACGAAACCATCGGCACCCATGATGATTCCATAGGACGAAAACCTGCCTTGACCCGAGCAAATTCCGCGCGCTAAGTGTGCCGGAGCATAAGAAACAAAACCGATGATCAAGGCTGCTGTCACTAAGCCGTAGCCCTCAAAGAAATCCTTGGTAGCGATTGAACTCAGTCCCGCAAGTAAAGCAACGACAATTCCGGTGATTGCGATGCCGAGCGGCACGATGCGACTGACGATGGCACGACCACCCAAACCAAGAGCGCGGCGGTGGGCCACAGCGCGACCCATTTCTTGTTCAAGAGGTAAGAAGAAACCTGGGGCTAAGACGAACGTTGCGAACCATAGAGCCACGATGGGTTTGAAGTCTTCTTTTCCGAGAGCTTCTTGGCCAACCTTAAAAAATGCATAACTGGAAATGCCCGCGACCATAAGCCCGCCACCGACGGACAAAGTCCCCTCGGGTAGGGGAATCTTGGTCTTGTCAGGTTGGAGATCTTCGTTCATGCGATCCCCACCGAGTTTCGCAAATTCTGATTGTGAGATGTAACGAACTTCACGGTTAATCACCTTACTCAAGGTGTGGCAATGTGCCTTAACTGCTTGTGGGTGACCAAAGTCGGAGTGAGTCCACGAGTAACCTTGACCCACTGTGGAGAACGAGTCAGAAGTCGCATCCTTTCCTAGCATTGCCCCCGCGGAGGTTAGCCAATCGCCCACGCCTGGAGTGGTGGTATCCCTCGTGGTTAGTGCCCTCACTCCCGATTTATCTGAAGTTCTTAACGCCTTAGCTCTTCAGGATTACCCAAATCTGCAAATTTTGGTTCTTCTCGGACAAAGCGATGAAGAACAGACCAAGCAAGTCAAAGAACTTGTTGCTTCCACGACGCCAGGAGCTCACATAACCGAATTGGGCGCTGATCTCGGTTACTCCGTGGCAGCCAACGCGGTTCTGCGTCTTGTCGATGGTGAGAGCGGTTTCTTTTTGCTGATGCGTGACGACGTCGTGCTTGACGTGGGAGCCGTTCGTCAATTAGTCGAAGAGATGTATCGCTCAAATGCTGGAATAGCCGGACCCAAGATTTTGGACCGTGACAATCCGCAGATTTTGCGCAGCGTTGGTTATGCCATGGACTGGTTTGGGCAATTAGACGATCCCATCGAACCGCAAGAGATTGACCAAGAACAGCATGATGCAGTGCGCGATGTTTTCGCACTTTCATCGGCATGTCTCTTCGTTCGTGCTGATCTCTTTCGTGAGTTAGGTGGGTTTGAGCCAACTATCGAGGATGATAGTGCGGCCCTTGATCTTTGCTGGCGCTCGCATTTGTCCGGGGCGCGAGTGCTGATCGTGCCCTCGGCAATGGTGCGCCAGCCCCACCAAGCACCTCTTCAAGGTGTAGCCGACGAACGCAATCGAATGATGACGGTGGCATCGCTGACTGGATCATTGCGGATGTTGATGATCATGCCGCTGCTTTTCCTTGCGACGCTGCTTGGAGCATTGGTCTCTGTGCTTCGTGGCGATGGGCGCCGGGCCGTCAATCTGCTGGGTTCATTTGGGGCCCTATTAACGCGCAGCGGGTCAATTCTGCGCCGCCGCCGCCGAGCACATGCACTGCGACGAGTCCCCGACCGCGAAATCGTTGAACTGCAAATACGCGGCTCAGCTTCGTGGCGGCGCATGGTACGTCATGGGAGTAAGCAAGTATTTGCAGGGCGTTCTGTCACCCAAGGTCGACGCGAGCGACGTATTTTGATCACTGCTGGTTGGGCGATGCTGATCATTGTGCTCTTTCTCGGTGGACGCCACCTCTTCGCTTCGGGCGTTGAGCCCGTGGGGCAGTTTTCCCGATTGCCAGATTCGCCGCGGGATCTCATATCTGAATATTTCAGTGGTTGGCGAAGTCAAGATCTTGGAAGTTCCTCGTCGCAACCAACCAGCATGATCTTGATAGCCATCGGAGGAATTGTTGCCTTGGCTCAGATGGGTCTCGTTCACACTTTGTTGATTGTTGGCTTGATTCCGCTTGGTTGGCTTGGAGTCTCGGCTCTGTGTGCGGTTGTCGCCGATGACCGCGCTCGTCTGGCTGGAGTCTTTGGTTATGCGGCAGTTCCAATTCCCTATGTTGCAATGGCGACGGGTCGTCATCAAGTTTTGATTGCCTACGCTGTCGTGCCGTGGGCACTGCATTTTTTACGATCTTTCGGTGGCATCGCCCCGTCTATTGTTGATGACACCGCTGGAGATGTGATTGACCATCCCTCGAGTGAGATGCGTCTTCAATTAGTTGCGAAACTTTCCCTGCTACTCGCTGTCACCTTGGCGTTTAGTCCATCGACGGTTCTCGTGGTCGTGATGTGTGCTGTGTTGTGGCAACTGGCTGCAGTCCTCGGTGGCGGATCAACTCGCGCTGCTGGGCTGGGATTGGCTAGCGCTCTGACTGCCACCGTTGCAGCAGTTGTACTGAACCTTCCTTGGACCACGCGCTTTTTGCAGCCAGATGCGTGGGCCGTGATCGTCGGAGTAGATACCAACCGACCAAGTGGCCTTGGTTGGTTGGATCTGATGCGCATGGACTCCGGTCCAGCAGTTCTCGGTGGTCTCGTTCTGTTTTTGTATGTGCCATTATTCGTTGCCACATTGGTGGCGAAAAATTCACGTTTTGTGTGGTCAATTCGGGCATCCGTGTTGGTTGCAGGAAGTCTCGTGCTGGCCTCTCTTGACGCAGGTCACCACTTGCCATTTCGACTTCCCGAAGCGGGGATGATGTTGGTTCCCGTTGCTGTCGGATTAGCGATCGGCGCGGCGATCATTGTGATGTCCTTTGGTATTGATGTGCGCGGTGGAAACTTCGGTTGGCGTCAGCCGCTTGCTGTGATTTCTCTAGCGACTCTTTCCATTGCATTAGTGCCAGTCCTCGCTGCTGGTGTCGACGGGCGCTGGGGCCAACCAACAACAACTTTGGCAGGCCAGATTGAAGAACTTTTAGGTGATACGGCAAGCGGAGATTTCCGGGTCTTGGTCGTCGGCGACACTCGTCTTGTACCAGCAGGACAACATGCCTATGGAGATGGATTGAGTTATTCGCTGATTCAAAATTCACGGAGCACAATGCTCGATCAGTTCACTCCAATTTCTGATGGTAGCGACCAGCTTGTCAAGCCCTTGATTGATGCCATTGCGCAAGGATCAACAGACCGAGTTGGCCGTCTGATGGCTCCCTTTGGGATTCGCTACATCGTTGTACCGATACTCGATCGCGTGCAATCAACCAGTGCTTCGCCACTGCCTGTGGCCAGCGGTTTAACGCAGTCATTGGGGGTTCAATTGGACCTGAGATCCGTCTATAGCCCAACAAGTATGATCATTTTTGAAAACATGCAGTGGATCCCCGTGACCGCAATGTTGAGTTTGACTGCCGAACAAGGCACAAATGCTGGTGGTGTCACGGCCTTAGTTGATAATGATGTGTCGGGTTCACGTGCAGTCTTGGCTGGAACGACAAGTTGGCGCTCGGTCACTGAGGAAATACCCGCCGGACAGTTGCATATCGGCACTCCATTTGACTCTCGTTGGCGCCTTGAGAATGCCACGCAGTCCGTGATTGGGATGGCCTCGTTCGGATCAGTGATGACATTTGAAAGTAGCGCGGGCTCGGGTCGTCTTGTCTACGACAATCCAGTGACGCGTTATTTGTGGGTTTTGGTGCAAATGATTTTGTGGGCCATTGTTCTCGTGGCCCTCTTTCAACCGCGCTTTTTTGGCCGCCGTATCAGTCCCATATCGCTTGAACCCGTTGTCTCCTTTGAGGAGATGAGTCAATGATTCGCCGACTCAC
>Ga0114970_10000959_pt1 | contig 21748 bp, 11 predicted proteins | sample M_140205_XF_Meta_FD_87030 | JGI IMG/M metagenome (GOLD analysis project Ga0114970, IMG submission 87030) | Freshwater microbial communities from Lake Montjoie, Canada to study carbon cycling - M_140205_XF_MetaG | ecosystem: Environmental > Aquatic > Freshwater > Lake | place: Lake Montjoie...
TTTCAAAATTCTCTGCTAGCAAACGGACGCTCTCCTTATACAAAACCGGATTTATAAAGGTCTTTTTCAGAATAAAATCAATTCCTTTTTTAAACCCTTCCATCGTCTTTGGCGGGTACTGCTCAAGGTATACAATATATTTATCAAAGATGTCAGACCCTAATACGAGCTCAGGCATGGAAAAGTCAACATAATCAAAGAAGTGATCCAACAAAAATGCATTGACATTGGCATATTGGGTTTGGTATTGAGGAAAATCAGACCACAAGGGAATTTTCTCCATTTTTGCCAGTTTCCCTGAGAACGTTCCTTTCCACTTTTCCGAAAAGGCATCCAAAGCCGTATTATGTGATCGTTGCCAGTCTTCATATTGACTTTCGATTTCTTTACGCCTTCTCATTCCAGAAGTATCATTCGGAGGAATTTGACTATAGGCCTGCTGCAGTTTTTTTATTTTATCAAAAAACTGCAATTGCATAGCTCTCATTTTCATAAAAGCCTCATTTTCAATGGAGTTTTCAACCCTTAAGCTGTCCTGCAGCTTGTTTGCGTGGGATTTGATAAAAATATTTTCATTGGGAGAAAGCACCACATCAGCAAAGACAGAATCATTAAACTGTATGCGATAAAAACCATTTATAATAGGCAGTTCCCGGGGGATGGTGAAATAAAAATTACCATGGGGATCAATACTTGCGGTACTTATTTTTTTCAAATCAAAGCCCTTGTGTTGCATCAAAAAAACCTTATCGTCAGGGGCGGATGTAATTCTGCCGGAAAGTGTGGCTTGGGATCGACCAACAAAAGAATTAAAAAAGAGAAAAAAAATAGGGAGAATACATTTCATCTTAAACAATTTAAGACAAAGATACAGGTAATTATGAAAAATAATGGGAAATAAAAAAGCCCGACCTTTGAAGTCGGGCTTTTCAATGTATTCTTGGATATTATTTACTTTTCGCTGGAGGAGCAATCTTTGCCGTTACCTCTCCAGATTTTTTTATAAAATCAGGATTTAAAACACTCATCAAGTCTGCATTGTGAACTGGACACTTTTCAGCCTTGAAAGAAGTATAATCACCATGCAAACAAGCAAATTTCATATCTTCTGCTTTTACCATTTTGCTGAAATATTCAGGATTTTTCTTCACTTCAGATTGAATCCATGCCATTGTTTTGGGATCAGAAGTATTTAACAAATCTAGTGTTGGATGATTTACACATTTTCCAGGAGCATAACCAGCATAATCACCTTTCTCACATAACCATGCATGATCTTCGGCATATTCTAAGTCAAGACCATAATTTTTGTTCAATACGGTTTCTTGGTATGACAATTCGCCTACATTGGGATCCGTATCTTGCAGAAGTGCATTCTGATGCTTAGGACAATTTCCGGGCACAGGTGCAGACCAATCTCCTTTAACACATATGAACCTTGTATCAAATGTAATTCCCTGAGCAACCCTTGCTTTGTTGTATTCCGCTTGTTTTCCCGTTACTGGAGCCACAACTCTTGCAGGCATTTCTACATGCTCTCTCGTTGCTTTATTTGCTGCAACTTGTAGTTTTATTTGATCTCGGTTTGGCTTCACCCTAGAATCGGATTGGGCGCTCACCACAACTGTGGAAGAAACGCATAAAATAAATAGTAGTTTTTTCATGAGAGTAGTTTTTGAAATTTTATTTATTTGGATTTAGTTTTAATGGTTTTTTTACAATTATCAGTAAATTACGTCGCAAGATAATTTTTATTTTCTAAATGTCCAAATTTAAAGACATTTTAAAACTCGCTGATATACTGATACTTAAAATAATTTATTTTTTTATCCTATTGATTTACACCAACTTATGATTTTATTTTTTTTTATATAAATGATTGAAAATCAATATGAAAAAAACCTACTTTTTTACCAAATTGGCAATTGCGTTGATTCCATTTTTTAACCCTAGGAAAAAATCCCCCTCTTTAAATTCTGGAGTGATTACCTCGTCCATAATTTGCTTCATCTTTTCGGGTGTTAGCAGAACTTGCGCTTTCTGCCCTGCCAGTATAAAAAACCCCAATTTATTCTTGGAAAGGGCAAAAACAACTAAATTCTGTTTATTAAATGGCAAGCTCTCACCAAAAGCAAAAGTATATTGCTTTATATCCTCATATGGCTCATAACTATCGGTTGTTACGATCGAAAAAAGATTTTCTTTCCTTTTATAAATCAGGTTCTTCAATTCCATTTCCTCTTGTTGGGTAAACACATTTTCAAAATCATTCATCTCGCTAGAATTTACGAAAGTGATTTTATCCACCGGCCTTTCAACATCAAAGATAGAAAGGGTACTGTCTGTTGCTTCTTGAGAGTCTGTTCCTTCTTGTGGGTCTTTTGGCTCCTGAGCATACACCCGTATGGCACATAAAGAAACAAAGAAAATAAAAACTATTTTTTTCATGATTGTTTATTTAATTTTCAATAAAACATGAAGCTCTCGCCACATGAAATGAATCCATTGACAACAAAGATAGTAAAAATTATTTCCATTTAAAAAATTAATTTGGAAATATTGACATATTTGAAGTATTTTTGATTTTTACTACAATTATCGTTATAATATTTACCGAATGAAAAAAATCATATTTGCTTTGCTTTTAACCCCATTAATGGCAAGCGCGCAGGAAAAATCAATAAATATATTATACTCCGATCCTTTGCAAATTCAAAAATTTGTAAATGAACAAAGAGATACAACCTATCTATTTCTAAACCAGAACAACACACAAGGCAAAGTGATTGCCTATTTCGATATTTCATTTACAAAAAAAGCGCTTGAATGCAGTTTTATCAATGGCAGAAAAAATGGCGAATACAAATCCTGGCATCGAAACGGCATCTTAAAATCGGTGGAAAATTTCAAAGATGGAATTGCTAATGGATCTGTTGAAAATTGGAATGTTATAGGAATTAAAACTTTTGAGGCCAACTATGCAAATGGAGTTGAAGACGGCTATTTTAGAAATTGGTATGGAAATGGCGTTTTGAAAAAAGAAAGATTTTATAACATGGGGGTTTTAGAGGGCTTTGTGAAATCCTTTTATGTTTCGGGCAAAAAGGAAAGACTAGAGTTTTATGACTCCAATTTTGGTGAGGTCGATGGAAATGATAGTGCTTGGTTTGAAAATGAAAATTTAGGACATGTAAAACATTATCGCTTGGGTGTCAAAGATGGTTCGCATCTTGTCTATTATGAAGAAGGAGGGAAAAAACTGGAAATGATCTATAAATCCGATAAATTAGATGGAATAACCACCTCTTGGACGCCTGATGGGAAAATATACCATACAATTACCTTTCAAAAAAATTTACCGATAAAAGAAGAAAGGCTTTATGACAATGGCGTCAAGGCCAGAGAAGTACTGTTTAAAACAGGCACCAATATTCCTGCAGAATGGAGATATTGGAACAAAAAAGGAGAAGAAATCAGCCAAAAGGACGCCCCTACATTTGAAGGTGATATTTTTGTCCAACCCAATACGCCACAAAAATAATAAACCAAAAAAATATCTATATGAATTTTCTAATTAAACTTTCTTTGATCTTGGTATTATTTTCTTTTCACGCAAAATTTTTTGCCCAAACAATCGAAGTTCAAAAAACAAATAATCAAAAAAAAATAGAACAAATACTCAAAACCATATACCCCAAAGCAAATTTTCCGGATTTGCCTTTTCTAATCAATGACAAAGGGGTTGAATATTTCAAAAAAAAACTAGCGGGTTCCATTGGTGGCCCAAATGAAAACGCTATCAAAATAAATTTAGCTGAGCAGATGCTTTTGGCTGGAAAAACGGAGGAATGCATTGCCTTTATAGAAAATATGATGAGCAATGTTAAATTAAACAAATACAAAAACAGAGATGATTATTTTAATCTCCTTAATCTCAAAGCAATCGCTTATTTCCGTTTGGGAGAACAGCTCAATTGCATAGTCAATCACAATACAGAATCATGTATTTACCCCATACAGGGAAAAGGAATCTATACCCTTCGGGATGCCACCATAAAAGCCATAGCTGCCTACAAGGATGTACTAGCTGAAAAACCAGATGATTTATTGGCTAAATGGTTATTGAATATTGGCTATATGAATTTAGGACAATATCCAGATAGTGTCCCTAAACAGCACTTCATTCCATACAATACATTGGATTCCGATTATAAACTCCCCAAATTCAAAGATGTATCTCCGAGTGTAGGCTTAAATGTTGTTGACTATGCAGGCAGCGTGGTTGTTGAAGACTTCAACAATGATGGTTACTTGGATTTTTTCATGGATGCGGAAGGATTTTCTAGTCCAAGTAAATTATTTATCAATAAAAAAGACGGCACTTTCGAAGACAAAACGGCAAGCAGTGGCTTAGAAGGAGAAACAGCCGGCAGGGTAGCGGTACAAGCAGATTATAACAATGATGGATTTACGGATATTTTTGTTTGTAGAGGTGCTTGGCTCACGCAGGAAAATAACTATCCACCCAACTCTCTATTAAAAAACAATGGAGACGGCACTTTTTCAGATGTCACCATTGAGGCTGGCTTGCTCAGTTTTCACCCCACAAGTTCTGCCAATTGGGGAGATTATGACAATGATGGATATGTAGATTTATTTATTGGAAATGAAACTTCAAATCCCAAAAACCCTCATAAATGTCAATTATATCACAACAACGGTAATGGCACATTTAAAGAAGTTTCCAATGAGGTAGGCATCAATGTGCTAGCTTTTACAAAAGGTATTAGTTGGGGCGACTTCAATAATGATGGATGGTTAGATTTATATGTATCTAACATTTCTCCGGGCGCCGATAATTATCTTTTTAAAAATAACGGAAAAGATAAAAATGGAAAAATAAGTTTTACCGATGTAACAAAAACTGCTGGTGTAGGCAAGCCCCAGTTTAGTTTTCCTACATTTTTCTTTGACTTTGATAACGATGGATGGTTAGATATTTTCGTTGCGGTGAATACAGGAGCAATGAAAGATATTTCTGCCCAAATAGTTGGCGAATACTTGAAAATACCATCTGACACCGACCTACACCCCATATTATATAGAAACAATCATGATGGAACCTTTGAAAACATAAGTGATAAAGCCAATCTAGGTCATATTTTATATGCCATGAGCTGTACAGCAGGAGATATTGACAATGATGGATTTTTAGATATTTATAGTGGTACCGGATTTTTACAATTGCAATATTTATTTCCCAAAGTGATGCTTCGAAATAATGAAGGAAAAAACTTCCAAAATGTAACCACATCAATAGGCATGGGACACTTACAAAAGGCCCATGGCATTGGGTTTGGGGATTTTGACAACGATGGAGATCAAGACATATTGGTTTCTTTGGGAGCTGGATTTACCACAGATGTATACAATAGAACATTATTTGAAAATCCCGGAAATACAAATCATTGGGTTACCCTTCAATTGGAGGGAGAAAAATCCAATAAAAGTGCCCTTGGAAGCAGAATCAAGGTGGTGGTTGAAACCGAAAATGGAGATAGAGAAATACACCAATCCGTTGCATCAACAGGCTCCTTCGGAAATTCTTGCCTAAGAAGAGAAATCGGTCTGGGCGATGCAAAATCGATCAAGTCCATAGAAGTATTTTGGCCAGCCTCAGGAATTAAACAACTATTTACGGATGTTAAAATGGATTCTTTTTATAAAATTAAGGAATCATCAAACAACTTGCTGCCTGTAAAACTTGAAAAACTTACACTAGGCGGCGCGTCAGAAAAACAAATGAAACATGAAAAATGATAATCAAATTGTTTTTTGATAATGAATTATTGTAAAAACAATTACTCTTCAACCAGAACTTTTTTGATTTCATCACCTGGCTTGTATTTAAAAAACATCAAGCCAAATCCGAGCATTTCATCAACCGTGCGCATTTTCCCATAAGCAGTGCACTCCCTAGGTGGATTAAATGGATTAAATGGATTATTAGAAGTATTATCAAACTCTCCTTGGGCAATAATCCATGTTCCTTTGGGGAGGGTTAGCATTGGATTGATTTGATAAAACTCCTGCCAGTTGAAATTCCAATTCTTGATTCTAATAAGAGGAATGGTATCACTTGATGGCAAAACAGCAAAAGCAAGAAAACTTTTACCAAGCAAATGCATATGCGGGTTGATAAACATCACTGAAATATCAAAGGCAAGTTGAAAGCGGGTGTCAAACGTTTTCACAGAATCAGCAGGAATAATCAAGGGAGGAACGATAGGTGAAATGGTGCCGCCACTGCCCAATACATCCCAATGGGCTATTCTTTGTACTTTACTTTTCTTTAAATAAATTTTAAAATAGGAATCATCATAGTCGTCAATTGGACTTGCACTAATATGCATCACATTGATGAGCATAATCCCCCTTTTGGGCAAGCGTATGCCAAAATCATCCCCATACACCTGCTTACTAAGTCCCGGCAGCCATCCGCCATAGTAAATTGCTTTTTCCTCACCTAAATCTAGTGAATCTAACATATTATATGTTTTCTGTGCAGAGTCATCTGGCGTATAATTTGTCCAATAAGGTTCTTTAAAAATATCTTGCGTAGGCAATGCAGGAAGAACCTCAAAATTAACATGATGCAATAATTTTCTGTTTCCGGGAACAAATTCAATACATCTAACATCCAAGTATTCAGAATCTGTTTTGAATTCATAAGGAATTTTGATCATCGGAAAGGACTCCTTGTTATTCCCTTTTATAAAAAATGGATTTTTCATGCGTAAAATAATATCTGGCTCTTCATCGACACTATTCTTTTTGGAAAAAGAATGATAATCGGACTTCCCCTTTCCTTTGGGCATACCGGATTCAATCCAACTGATAATTTGCTGCTTTTCTTTTAAACCCAAAACGCGTTCATTGAAAAAATGCGTATAGGATGTATCGGCAATCCAAGGGGGCATATATCCTGTTTCGATAACCTTTCTAATCACATTGGCCTTTGACTTCACATCCTCATAGGTAAGATAGGAAAAAGGCGTACCGTGCTCGGGACTGTGACAAGGCGTACAATTTTTAAAAATAATTGGACCAATATGCTCCGAAAAGGTTAATCGCTGAGCCGCCACCTCTTGAAAAAAAACGGATATAATAATGATGAATCTAAGCCCATAATGCAATACAAAAGCTAAGGAGGCCGGGAGTATTTTACCACATCTCTTTTTTGAAAAAGCCAAAACTTGCATATGTTTCATATAGGTAAAATCGATTAGTAAATTTTTATAGAAGAACCCTATATCCATAAAGATACATAAGTAATCTGCAATAAACAAGCGCACATCCGTATTGAGACCAAAAATAAAGTATTAAATCTAAATTCAAAAAATAAAAATCAGATCCTGATTAAAATCAGTATATTATACTAATAATGCCCATTTCCATTAAAATTAAAAACACAATAAAACCACTTCATAAAAAGACTTGCTATAATTTTCTTTAATACCTTCTGCAAAGAAAAATCAAAATTATTTTTTAAAAATAGACTCGTGTGATTATAGATAAGCTAAAAATATTGAAATACGGAAGAAAACGGAGGAATATGATTTCTAAAATACTTTTTTAAAATTGGAATATGAACAAAAATCCTAATTAAGATTAACAAGAGAAAAATACAAATTACAAATTTTGTTGGGATCTAAAAGCTAAAATATATCATTACTGAAAATATCTTTTAAAATTGATCCAGGGTCCTCATAATATGTTTGTTATTGATAACCTTTATTGATTTTATTTCAGTATTACCATCCATTATTTTAGAGCTTTGAGATAAATATCCCTCTCCGATATAAAATTCAAACTTTCTTTTTTTCCCGTTTTTGAATTCTATTTCCCCACCGATATCATCCTTTTCAAAAACGATAGAAGGCTCTTTTGTCATGAGTTCAAAGGATTGCATTTTCCCATTGTTATTACCAACAAGAACAATTGTTTTTTTACCGGAATAAATTTTTGCCAAAGACTTTCCTTCTCCCGGAACATTAAAACCAGATTCAGCAGATATCAAATCGGAAAAATTTCCCTTACCATCACCGAGTAAAATATGGCCATAAAAGGCATCATCAAAACCTATTTCTACTTGAGGAGAATATGAATTACCAACAAGCAACACATCCAAATTTCCATCATGATTGATATCCAAAACTTGCTGGCCAAAAACGGATGATAACTGAGCCCTAACGGGTAAGTTATGAATAACAAACTTCCCTTTTCCTTTATTTTCGATATAACTGGATTGAAAATTATAGGCATAAAAAACTTTAGATTTATCTAATGATTCTTTACTAAAAATATCCTCTATGGTTTTATCGGCATAATCATGATATTTCAAAAATTGCTTTCTGACAGCTCTGAGTTGACTTGCCATTTGATCCCTAGAAGCCACTGGATAACTTTTCCCCTGAACATAATAACAAAGTATGGCATCTAGACTTTTATTCTGATCAAAATCCCCTAAGTTCAGAGTAATTGGCTCATTTATTCTGCCTACCACTTTGGTATTCAAGCCTTGATTTCCAGCTATGTAATCAATATCTCCATCATTATCGAAATCGCCTCCCGTAATGCTATTCCACCAACCATTTGTCTTGAGAAGGCCCGTTTGCGTGGTAACATCTATCAAAAATCCTTTGCCATTATTCTTATAAAAGGAGATGGGCATCCATTCACCCACCACAATTAAATCTGTCAATGCATCATTGTCAAAATCAGTCCATAATGCATTCGTTACCAAACCCGGTTGCACTAAATTTTTACAAACTTTATCTGTAACATCCAAAAACTTTCCTCCATTGTTTTGAAAGATATAACTACGCGCAGGCAAAGGATATTTACCTGGGAAAATACGACCACCGACAAAAAGATCCAAATCCCCATCTTGATCATAATCACAGGCCGTTACACAGCTGCCGCTTGAAGTGATTTCAGGTAAGGCAGATGCTTCTCTTTTAAAATTCCCTTTCCCATCATTTAGATATAACCGATCCTGATAATAAGATGAATTCCCATCATATTCACTTCCACCGCTTACAACGTACAAATCATTATCACCATCATTATCCGCATCAAAAAATATACTGCCTAAATCTTCACTTCCGGGGGCATCTTCACTCCAAATTTGAGAGGAAGCCTTCATGAAAGCACCATCCTTTTTCTGCAAATACAAAGTACCTCCACCGCTATATTGCGCAGCACCAATAAAATAATCATCAAGGCCATCTCCATTAACATCTCCGACGGCTATTCCAGGACCATTTTGAGAACATTTATGCGGAACAAGGGGCTCACGTTTGAAATCAATATAATCATTTTCTTTGTGTGTATAGTCAGTTCCCAATTGTGCAGTTTTTTCCCGAAAGGAATAATTTGGTTTCACAACATTTGGTACATACTTATCAATCGCATCTTTTTCATCTAAATGAAGTACGGTATTTCCGGCAACATGATTGAGATGTTGTACCTTACCAGAAGGCCATACCACTTCTACGCTTTGAACAACCGTATCTTTTCCCAATCCAAAATGTATCAAAGGCTGAACAGTAGACTGAAAGCCTCTAGAGAGGGTATGTTCAATAAATTGTTTCCCTTTCGAAGTGGTTATGGTTATTTTACAACCCATACCAAATCGATTGCTTTCTTCACCTTTCAAGGTCATCTGCAAAAAATTACTTTTTTTCGTTTCCCGCGAAATATTTTTATATACAAATGGCTTATCATCTGTATTGCAAACCAGTAAATCTAGGTCGCCATCACCATCTAAATCGGCATATGCGGCACCATAAGAAAATGATTTCTGTGTAAGACCCCAGTCCTCACTTTTGTTTGAAAATAAAAGATTGCCATTATTTTGAAAAACATAATTATGAATTTTTTCCTCTGGCATATGATCTCTAATCATTTCGAGATAATTCGTTGCTTTCCCTTTTTTTCTTATTTCTGTAGAACGATATACCACAAAATCTTTATCATTAAAGTCTTTTCTAAAACCATTGGATACAAATAAATCTTTGTTTCCATCATTGTCAAAATCGGCCATTAAAGGCGCCCAACTCCAATCTGTTTGAGCCACGCCAGCAATATATCCAATTTCACTAAAACTACCATTGCCATTATTTAGCTGCAAATTATTCCTGTTTTCTTGAAAACCATAGCCCTGTTTATGCACAAAATAATTATAGGCATCATAACTAGAAGGATCTGACATAATTTTTTGCCTGTGATTATCCTCTGCAAGCATATCCACAGAAACAATATCCAAAAACCCATCATTGTTAAAATCAGCAACATCAGAACCCATACTTGCAGAACTTGTATGTTTAAAATAGTTTTTAAGGCTATCCACAAACATTTTATTTCTATTATTAATCAAATACCGATCGGGCATATAAAAATCATTACACACATTCAAATCCACATACCCATCCTTATTAAAATCGGCAGCGGTGACACTTAAATTAAAAGCCTTGGCCAAAATCCCTGCTTTTTGGGATATATCCTTAAATCCATTACCTATATTTTCAAACAAACGTGGCGTTGAATATTCCGTATACTTCCCCATTTCCTCAAGCAAAGGACCCGCCTTTTCAAATGGATCCACAAATTCATTTGCCAAATAAACATCCAAATCGCCATCATTATCCATGTCAAAAAAAGTCGCAGAAGTTGAAAAGCCGTCATTGTCTAGTCCATATGCATGTGCTTGTTCGGTAAAAGTTCCGTTTTTATTATTGATAAATAATACATTCCTTCGTTTTTCAGGAGCATTAAACTTACCGGATTTACAAATATAAATATCTAAAAAACCATCGTTATTTACATCTGCCATTGCAACGCCTGTACACCATTGACTGGTTGACACACCGGCCTTTTGAGTGATGTCTTCAAACTTAAAATTTCCTTTATTCAAATACAAACGTCCTGATACCTGATTTCCTGAAAAATAAATATCTGGAAGCCCATCATTATTAATATCTCCAACGGCAACACCAGACCCATTATAAATATATGTGAATGTGAAAATATTAACGGAATCTGTAGATATCAATTTATTTTCAAATTGGATACCTGTTTTATCAGAACCCATTAATTCAAATAAAAGATTTTTATTTTCTACTATTTGTTTATCTTTTTTTCTGCAAGAAAATAAAAAAACAGAAAGTACAATAGACACTAAAATAATGAAATTGATTTTTGTTATTCGCATTCTATTTTTTGTTTTTTACCAACCTTTTCTCGCCTTTTTCATTTACAATAGCAACACTCATAACCGAATCTGATAGGTCAAGAATTCTTGAATTTTGAGATAAATATCCATTTCCAATAGAAATCTCAAACTTTTGTTTGCGTCCATCGGAAAGAAGCATTTCACCATTTATATCATCCGCTTTTAATTCAATTATTGTTGTTGTCTTTTTAAATTCGAAGACTTGCAATTTTTCACTATTATTTCCCACCAGATAATGAATCGCTTTGCCTATTTTAATTTTCGCAAGGGACTTCGCATCATAGGGAGCATTAAAGCCGCTTTCTGAGGCCGTTACGGGCTTGAATTTTCCCTGTCCATCACCTTGTAGCACGAGACCTGAAAACGCATCCTCGCGACCCAATTCAGACTGTGGTTCATATGAATTCCCTACCATGATGATATCGAGGTTCGCATCATTGTTATAATCACAAACCTGCATCCCATAAATGGGGGCTGTTTGGGCCAAATTAGGCAATGGCTTTACTTCAAATTTGCCATTTCCTTTATTTTCAATATAGGAAGACTGAAAATAATATGCATTAAATACTTGAGAACTTTTTAATGATTCTTTACTAAAAATCTGATCTATGGTTTTATCGGCATAATCGTGATGTTTCAAAAATTGTTTTCGTATTCCCCTCATTTGAACGGCAAGTTGATCACGCGAAGCCAATGGATAAGAAGTTCCCATTACATAATGACACAATACCGCATCTAAGCTTTTGTTCTGATCATAATCGTTTAAATAAACCGTAACGGGTTCATTGGGATAAGCCTTTAATTGAGAGTTTAACCCATTATTTCCAGATACATAATCGATATCTCCATCATTATCAAAATCACCAGAAATAAGGCTATTCCACCAACCATTCGATTTTTCTAAGCCAACAGACTGAGTGACATTTACCAAGGTTCCTTTCCCGGTATTTTTAAAAAACAGAAGAGGCATCCATTCGCCAGTAACTATTAAATCGATATTCCCATCACTATTAAAATCACTCCATAAGGCCGAGGTAACCAATCCTGGATTTAACAACTCTGAACATACCGTATTGGTGAGGTCTACAAATTTCCCATTTTCATTTTTGAGTATATAACTCCTTGGTGGCAAGGGGTATTTTCCTGATATGATTCGGCCTCCAATAAATAAATCCTTATCGCCATCTTTATCATAATCACAAGCAACCACACATGAACCGCTTGAAGTAATTTCAGGGAGTAAGGAGGCGTCCATTTTAAAATTACCCTTTCCATCGTTGAGGTAAATTCGATCCTGATAATATTTAGAATATCCTTCGTTTTCACTTCCTCCACTTACCACATACAAATCATTGTCTCCATCATTATCGGCATCAAATAGCAGACAGCCCATATCCTCACTTCCGGGCGAATCATCTTTCCAAGGCTGAGAAGGCGATTTTTTAAACTTTTGATTGGCAGTTTGTAAATACATGAGGCCTCCTCCTCCATACTGAGCAGAGCCTACAAAAAAATCATCTAAATGATCCCCATTTACATCTCCGACTGCTAAACCGGGTCCGTTTTTGGAGCACATGTGTGGTATCAAAGGTTCTCGCTTGAAATCGATAAAATCGTTTTCCTTATGTACATAATCGATATCCTTTTGCTTGGCATTCTCAACAAATAATTTGGGTTCAGATTGTATTTCAGGTTTCCACTTTAAATTAGCATCTTTTTCATATATGGTAAGGGTTTGAGATGTTTTTACATTTTCAAGACGCTGCATTTTTCCAGATGGCCAAACTATTTCCAACTGACTAATCATCGTTTCAGAGCCCAAACCAAAATACACCACCGGCTCAACAGTAGACTGAAAACCTCTATTCATAAAGAGCTCTTGATATTGTATTCCTGCAGATGTTGTAATTTTAATTTTACTCCCAATACCATAAAAATTGCTTTGATCTCCTCGTAATTTCAACTTGAGAAAATTATTTTTCCCATTTGCAGGCAAATTATTCTTGTAAATAGATGGATAATCATCTGTATTACAAACGACCAAGTCTAAATCACCATCTCCATCTAGATCAGCATAAGCAGAACCATAAGAAAAATTTTTATCCGAAAAACCCCAATCATCTGTCATTTTTTTAAAGGTCAAATCACCTTTATTTTTATACATATAATTTTTAATTTTTTCTTCCGGCATGTCTTTCTGAATCATTTCCAAGGCATTAAAACTTGTGCCTTTTCTTCTGGTTTCTTCAGACTTATATAAAATAAAATCTTTATCATTATAATCTTTGCGATAACCATTGGTTATAAAAATATCCTTTAGGCCATCATTATCAAAATCAGCCATTAAAGGAGACCAACTCCAATCGGTAAATGCAACCCCCGACAAATGGCCTATATCACTAAAGCTTCCATTGCCATTATTCATTTGCAAAACATTCCTTACAAACTGATAACCATAACCCTGAGAAATAAAATAATTATAGGTATCATAAATATTATTATCCATCATTATTTTCTGACGTCGATTATCTTCAGCGGTCATATCAAGTACGATCAAATCTAAATTTCCATCATTATTGAAGTCAGCAATATCCGAACCCATACTATTATGGCTGGTATGGCGAAAATAAGAACTCAATTTATTTGTAAAAGATTTGTCTTTATTGTTAATAAAAAATCTGTCTGACATGATAAAATCATTGCATTCATAAATATCAGTAAATCCATCTTTATTGATGTCGCCGAGTGTTGCGCTTAAAACAAATGTTTTACCCATAACCCCAGCCTTTTCAGATATGTCTACAAAATTTTTATTCTTGATATTTTCAAACATTCTTGGCGTGGTATACTTGGTATATTTTTTAATTTCAATCGGCAATGCTGCAAATTTTTGGTTATATCCATAAAATTCATTGCACTGATACATATCCAAATCACCATCATTATCCATATCAAAAAAAGTTGCTTGTGTAGAATAATAAGAATTGTTCAAACCATATTCGGCCCCTCTTTCAGTGAAGGTATTATCCTTATTATTTATAAAAAGATAGTGTATTCGCTTTTCATCCGGATTAAACTTTCCGGACTTACTCACATAAATATCTAAATAACCATCATTATTTATGTCAGCCATGGCAACTCCTGTGCACCAGGCAGTCGTTTTAACGCCTGCTTTTTCAGTAATATCCTCAAATTTAAAATTCCCCTTATTTAAATAGAGTCTTCCTGTTTGCTGATTTCCCGAAAAATAGATATCTGGCAGGCCATCATTATTAATATCGCCTGTTGAAACACCTGATCCATTATACAAATACAAATAGGAGAAAATATTCACAGAGTCTGTTTCTGTGATGGTATTTTTAAATTTTATACCAGATTCCCCTGGAAGTATGCGTGTAAACAAGGTATTTTTCTTTATTTCTACCTTTTTCGCTTCTCTTTTACATGCGGTTTGGAATCCAATAATAAGGAATAAGATTACATATATTACACCGGAAATTGCTCTATTCATTCTTATTTATTCGATTTTATTTTCGTAATAATTTTACTTACCAAATTGCCGCCGATTTTTCTTCCCAAAGCACGTGCATCGTCATTGCTATGCCTAAAGTGAATACCGCCATACATCCTGCTCAAAGCCGCTTCATCTGAAGCTTCATAAAAAGAATTGAATTTCCTTGCTGAAAATCCAAATTCTACTTCTGTTGAATCGGTAAAGGCATATTTTTCGCCGTATAAATGATTTAATACGGTGGCAGCAGAGGCTGAAATTGTACCATGACCACTTGGATATTCGGGGAAAGGAGGTGTTTGCAGTAGTGGGCGCCAATCCTGATCTAAAAACTTATTGATGATGGTTTCTGGTCTTACCGTATGACATCTATATTTCTCATCCCAGCAAGCAATAAATCCATCTACCATCGCTATCGTTACCAAAGAATATGCTTCTGCTGCCTGAATCAAATTGGATTTTTGTTTTTTCAATACCGTTGTGGTTATACCAATCCAATGACCTCCTGGTGTTAGTTTTTGGGTATCATAACTCATGTGACCAAAGTGATGTGAAACATTTGGATTGTCATCCCAAAATTTAGCGATGTCAATTTGTTCAGGTGTCAACTTTTTGCCTGTATTCATAACCTCTTCAGTAGCCTTCATAAATTCAGAACCTTTTATTGAATCTATTTTCATCGGATTGTTGATCATAAATTCATTTGCCTTGGCTAAGGAAAAAGTCCTTATTTTTCCCCAATGAGGCTCTACAGCAGACATATAATCAGGAGGGGTAGGAATCCATTCACCTACTCCTTTTCCGATCACATAACGCATCATATTCCGGGTTTCTGTATAGTTGTCTTTTGATGCCCAACCCAAAATAGCCGTTCCTACAGCAGTGCCATATTCCACTGAGTTTTTTACCACACTGCTGCTTATTTTATTGCCATATTCCTTTTCTTTTTCTGCTTGAAAGTCAGCCAAGACCTGCTCCGAATAAACCAATTTTTTTCCAACAGTGGTAAAAGCACTGATAGCAGCCAATTCTGGATCATATTCTTTGCTGTTATCAAATGCAGGCATGCTAGGAAAATCTCTTAGCTGCCCTTGAAAAGATTTATATTCCGGATAGAAAGGAGCTAAGGCCTCATATGCAGCAATATTGGAATAGGCATAAATTCGTGACGCCACGGGAGGCGTAAAAATGTCCGTGATAATCGCATCCGATAAAGATTTGTTTGAAGCCACAAGCGCGTCCGAACTTAACTGCCCATAGTTCTTTACAACCGTTTTACATCCGGTAATAGCAGCAGAAGCGATAAGCCACAGACTGATAAAATAAAAATACTTTTTCATAATTGTTTTGTTTTGGGTGAGCGGTCTACGAAATTTATTGAATACAAGTTTTGTTTTTTTTGTTTTTTTTAATCTCTCCTGAAACCAGCAGGCTATTTATTTTGCATATTTCATTCGAATTGAAATACGTTCCGCCATTTTTTTTGCCATTATTTCATTTCCATTTTTATTGATATGACAGCAGGGATCCCTGTATATGGTTTCCTTGGTGTCTTTGAAAACCATTGTCAAATCTTCAAATTGTACACCTTCATTCTTTAATTCTTTTCCTGTGCGAATCAAATGGGGGTATCCTTCAGTAGCTATGTTCCCAAAAAAATCAGGATCATTGGGATAGGTAACTATAAACATTTTTTCTACTTCTGTAAAGGGCTTAGAACCTGCCACATGTTGATTGGGTTGTAAAAAATGAAAATATTCAAAACCAAATGGAATAGCAAGGGATTGCATCATTTTTGAACATTGCTTCCAATAGGATGCAAGAATTTTATATTTATGGTCTCTATCAAGGCCATAATCAAAGGATGGCCCACAATTTTCAATGTTTTTGGACTCCATAGAGTTAAATACGGATTTTACATACATCTGGTATCCTGAAGAAATTTTAAACTCGAGTTTTTTATCAAGGAGCTCCCATAGCATCAAGGAAGCATTGCTGAAATTAAGCGGAAAGTGATTAAATAAAGACATATAACTGTTCTTTTTGATTTTATTCTGGCTGATATCCGCATATATAAGGTTACTTTCAGCACTGGAAACACGATTTGAAAAGACATACCAAAAACGGGGAAAAAAGGGAAAGAGCTGATATGGCATGTTCTCTTTTACCGGTATGGCTATATCATTTATCCCGTCTAAATTGATAACGATATCATATTCTCCACCCATAGAAAGAAAATAATTGAGAGCCATTAACTGCTGGGGTTCTTTATATCCTGATGTGGCATAAGAGTATATTTCGATTTCCTTATTTGCAAAAAATGGATACTTTTTAAGTTCCTCTATAAACTTTTGACGCGTTTCATGATAAAAATACATGGAGAAGGAGCCGCCAAGCAAGCAAATATTAATTTTTTTTGGGTTTTTTTTGGGAATAATCGCAGGGCCTTCAAACCCAAATTCATTAATCTTTCCTGTTAACTCTGTTTCATAATTTACATCCGAACCATAAAACGAATGATGATCATCAGGAGATTCAATAAATCCCAAATAAGGATGAAGAATTATTTTTTTATATTCACTTCTGGTATAATTATTTTTAATCTTTCCCTGCAAAGTATCATTTTGATTATCAAGTAATTCCGATTTTTCATTCAGTTTTTGGAGAATACGATCTCGGGAAAATTCATCATTTGAAAGAAAAGGATAGAAAATAACCGCTGATATCTCCAAAATAACCAAAAAAACAATAAAAACAATAGAATACCCTAACAATTTATTTTTCCAAGCGGAATTCATACTATTTATTGTTTAATTTGGTCTTTTTCAGGCAATTATTGCTTTTTATAGACAGATTAAGGCCCTGTAGTTTTGAGACCCTAAAAATAATAAAATATTCATTGACTGATACATATATTTAATTGCCCCAAATACCGCGAATTCAGCCATAGCTATATCGCAAGCGATCATGAGCAGAACCCCTTCAATTGCCATGAAGAATCTGTTCATGCTGAAATTACAAAAAAATAAAGCGCAGCATTCAGAACTGTGACAAACAGTCAAAAAATGAATACAAAAAAACGGACTTCAAATCAATGTGGCTTTACATGCTTTTTTTCAGATGATTTGGCAAATTGGTATTTTTTCAAAACTTGCAATTCCAATGTATCTATGCCTTCTGTCAATTTATAGTAGCCATCCATTGCAACATCCTTGAAATTTTGCTTCATTCCAGATGCTGGCCAATAGATTTCTATGTTTTTTATTGATTTTGCGGCACCTAAGCCAATCTCCCTTCTTAACGGTGAAGCACCAAAAGGGCCTCCTGAATTTAAAGTATTGTAGATATCCCTGGTGGATCCGTTCTCAGTTTCTACCGTTACTTTAATCTTTGCTCCGATAGCAGATGTATTCGATTTTACACCCTTTAAAGACAAGTAAACCCAATGATTGGCATTTCCTGGATTTTCTAGTAAAGAATTTTGGTAAAGATCCCCCGTATATCCCCCTCCTAAAACTTCAAAGACATCTTGGTCTCCATCATTATCTATATCACCGAAAGCTATTCCGTGACCCTTCTGTAAATTACTCGTTCCTGAAGCATTTGAAACATCTAAAAACCCGTTCCCATCATTGTTTCTAAGCATCAGATTGGGGTATATGGACCGAAAATCCAAAAAACCAGTTCCAATGTACATATCTAAAAATCCATCATGATCAATATCTCCAAAATTCATTCCCATCGCATAGATGGCTCTATTCAAGCCTACCTCTTTGGTTACATCTGAAAACTTTCCATCATGCTCATTTCGATAAAAACGAGGCAGCGATTCTTCATTGGGCTTTCGATATAAATAATCAAGGGCAACGGCATCCCCATTGGGACCCAAAGTAGAAGCGGGTGCAAAAATATCCAACCAACCGTCATTGTTGTAATCAAATACCAAACAACCTATTCCTGACATGGGCTGCTGAACACCAGCGATTCTGCTCACATCGGTAAAGAAAAATTTCCCATCAGCACCTTTATTATTCATGAGCAAAACATTCCGTCCACGATAATTTGAAATGTATAAATCCTGATATCCATCATTATTAAAATCAGCCCACATGGATCCTTTCATAAAACCAACAAGTCGTATGCCTGCCTCAACAGAAACATCAACAAAAGTACCATCATGGTTGTTGCGAAATAAGCGACATGGATGGGGACTACCGGGATTTTGTGTTTCAACGGACAAGAACAAATCAAGCCAGCCATCATTGTCGTAATCACCCCAAGAAACAGAACTTGTGGCCATAAAGGTCAACAAGCCTGACTCAATAGTCACATCCGTAAATGTACCGTTTCCATTGTTTTTCAGCAAGGTATTGGGAGGATAGTTATTTTCCTGCTTTTGCCAACCGCCACGGATTACAAAAATATCCAATAACCCATCATTGTTATAATCGGCTTGCTGACAAATGCGCCCACCAATTTCCTTTAAAAGCCCGGCCTGCTCTGTACGATCGATGAAACCAAGATTACCTGCATTTTCATAATATTTAACCGGCGTATCATAACTTTCTGAAGTAATAAACAAATCCAAATCATCATCATTGTCAAAATCATCCATAATGACACTGCCAGCCAATCCGGTGGAAGTAAAACCCAATTGAGGAGCGATATCCTTAAACATTGGTGCGCCTTTATTTTCATCAAAAGTGTTATACGGGATGTAATACGGCTTTGGAACACTATCAGGGTATATCCCCAAAGTCATGTACGCAACATTCATTACCCACATGGATTCATAATCACGGGGATTATCGGCCAAAATTTCTTTAAAAACTTGTATGGCGTGCTTGGTAGGCTCACGGAATTTATAAATACCCTTTCCCCGAATGGGGAAAATGCATGATTCGGCATTATGATCCAAAATACAGTTGGCTTGCTCACCCATTCTAAAATAAGCAACAGCAAGCAATCGTCTGATTTTAGTATAATTAGAGGTACCAAAGCTATTTTCAGTCTGCCCTTTAGAGAGGGGTAAAATCGTTTCGAGTTCTTTGACAGACGCTTCACTTTTACCATCCAATAACAGTTGCTCAGCAAGGAGGTACCGGATCCCAATTTCATCTTCACCGGCTTTTAAATTTTTTAACTTGTTTTGGTAATAGATCACGCCCTGATCGTTCAATAGAAAAAACATTTGCTCAAAATCCGCTTTGGGCTTCAGATTAGCCAACATGCCCTGCATCTTTTTTTGGTTAAAGGAAAATGCTCTTTTTCCTTGTTTGACTTGATTTTGAGCATGCGTAGAAGAAAGGAAACTAAATACACAAAAAACAAGTGCTATGCATAAACTCCTGCGAAACGGCATAAGTTGATTTTTTTTCATTTTGTATTGAATATTAATGTGTCAAATTTCAGCAATTCATATGAATTTCCAAAATCAATTGACTTTTGTACGAAAAAAAGAGTATTTGTTCCATTTTTTTCAAAAATTATTTAACCCAATAAATGAGAGAGAACTCAAATAAAATGAATGTTAAAAAAAGGGATTGTTTACAAATCAGCGCAAAAAAGAGTACATACACGTATGGCAAACCAATAGCAATCGCTAAAAATATCCATATAGAAGAGGCTGTAAAAAGAAAAAAAACTTACAATTAACTATTTAATGGAACACGTTTAAGAAACCACTTCTCCTTTTTCAAATAGAAGTCAGATACAATTGGAATCCTAAAAAAATAGTTTTGCGATGAAACCCCTAATTGATAACACCCTTATTCATTTTTTACATGTATCTTTTCATCTCCTTCTCGATAGGAAACCCAGAAATAACCCAATTGCAGCATCTCTTCTGTTGTTAACATTCCCTTCACTGAATTACAAACTCTTGGTGGACTAAAAGGATTTCTTGGATTATTTGCCGTATTATCAAAAGTAGCCCTAACAAAAAGCTTTGTTCCTTTTGGCAAACACAAAATCGGATTAAACTGATACATCAATTGCCAATTAAAATCCCAATCATTAATGCGAATCAATGGAATGGAATCACCTGAAGGAAGAATGGCGTAGGCCACAAATTTTTTACCCAAAAGATGCATATGAGGAGTAATGTACAATAGAGAAGCATCAGATTGAAGATAAGCTGTAGCCGTAAATGTTTTTATTGAATCGGCGGGAATAACAAGTGGAGGCTCTATAATGGATTCTGGAGAAGAACTACCCACAGTGCCTAGTTTTACATCCCGTTCGATGCGGTTTTTTTTATAGTAAATATTTACCATAGAAAAATCAGAATCATTCACAGGACTGGCAGCATAATGCATGGTTTCATATAAAAGAACACCCTTATTGGGCAACTTAACGCCCATATCTTCTGGGTAAATTGGCGTATTCATCCCGGGCAACCATCCACCATAATAATAAGATTTATTTGGGTTTAAATTGAGATAATTAAAAGCATCAAATTCTGTCGAATTATTTAAAACGAGAATATTCGGCTTGATATTTCTATCTAAACTTGAGGGGACCCCCAATATTTCATAATTCACATGGTGCAACAATTTTTTATTCCCCGCTACAAATTCCAACCGCTCAACATCCAAAAGCGACCTACTCGTATCAATATCATAAGGCACTTTAATCCAAGCAAAAGTTTCCTGATTATTTCCCACCAAAGGAAACTTTTCCTTCATTTTTATTACGTAATCTGGTTTTCGAGTTTCTTTTAATTCGAGGGCTTTATACGGCTCCAACTTTCCCTTGCCTTCTTTATTCCCAGTTTTTACCCACGTAAGGATTTTCTCAATTTCTTCGGTTTTTAAGCACGTTTCATTTTCAAAGTGTCTGAAATCTGGATCAGCTTTCCATGGAGGCATATATCGCTTGCTTACCACTTCAGATATCATTTTTGCCCTTGAAGCGAAGTCCTGATAGGTAATCAAAGAAAA
>Ga0114970_10000960_pt1 | contig 21718 bp, 18 predicted proteins | sample M_140205_XF_Meta_FD_87030 | JGI IMG/M metagenome (GOLD analysis project Ga0114970, IMG submission 87030) | Freshwater microbial communities from Lake Montjoie, Canada to study carbon cycling - M_140205_XF_MetaG | ecosystem: Environmental > Aquatic > Freshwater > Lake | place: Lake Montjoie...
AGGACATGCAGTTCGCCGTCATTCTCGAAGACAGCGACACCGCGCTCATGGCGCGTGGCGCGGACAACCGCGAGCAGGTCAGCGCCATTCTGAACCTCACCGACGGCATGCTGGCCGATTTTCTCCGTCTGCAAATCCTCTGCACCATCAACAGCCGTATCACCGACATCGACCCGGCGCTGCTGCGGCCGGGCCGGCTGGTCTTCCATCGCGTCTTTCGGCGTTTGGAAAGCACGCATGCCTCGCGCCTCGCCGCTCATCTTGGCCGCACGCTGCCAAGCGCGCCGGACTACTCGCTCGCGGAAATTTTCGCCGACCCCGAACCCTGCGACGACTACCGCCCGCGCATCGGCTTCGCTATTTGAAGCAAGTCCCAACTGACAACGCATTCCTGAATCATGAAAATCGCCAGCATCGACTTTGAGACCGCCAACGATCGACGTACCAGCATGTGCGCCGCCAGCGTCGCTGTCTTTGAGAATGGCAAGCTTGTCGAATCACCTTACTGGCTGGTGAAACCACCCAAAGGCCATGGCTGGTTCATCCCTGAGTGGACGCGGGACATCCATGGCCTCTCGTGGTTTGATGTTCAAGACGCCCCGGAGTTCCCGCAGATCGCCACAGCATTTTTGGAGCTACTGACGAGCGCCGACATCGTCATCGCCCATTATGCCCGCTTCGACATGGAAGTCTTGATGCAGACACTCGACCACTTCCAGCTTCCCAAGCCGACTTTTCGCTATCTCTGCACCTGCACCCTGGCAAGACGCGTCTGGCCGGAACTCCCGAATCACCGGCTGAACACACTCGCCGCTCACATCGGCTGCGAACTCCAGCATCATCATGCGCAATCGGACGCAGTGGCAGCAGGGAGGGTGATGCTGGCGGCGATGAGCCAACTGCATGTAAGCACAATACAAGATCTGGCAAACCTGAACGGAATGCAGATGGCCAGCGTGGTGAGGTCGTCGTAGCTTTTCCAAACGCCCAACCCAAGTACAATGTGCAGATGGATTTTTGGAGAAAACTCGAAACTTCAAAAACCAAGCAAGTGGGGAAGGTCGACGATGCCAAGCTCTGCCTTTGTTGCGTCTTTTAGCTGACCAGAAGATTTCAGAATCCAATCAACGAGATCTTCTCCGTCCATGATGGAAATATCATTACTCTCGCCAAGATTGGCCGTGTCTTCGCTAACTGTCCCTGTGGTAATGAATATCAATTCATGATCCGCATAGATGGATCTGCCTTTCTGGGTATTTTTGATTTCAATGAGTTGTTCAATTCCATGCGTGGGTGAGTTGCCATAATGATGCTTGGTCTGAATCAAATATTTGTTCGAGGTCAGCTCAATGCTGGTTCCAAGCATAACGTCCTTTGTCGCTTCAATGTCAGCATCAGCGTGAGAACCAGGGAAAACTCTGGTCGATAAAGGAATGACTTTAAAGCCGTCGATCTTCAATAGTTCTGCGACAAGCTTTTCAAGCCCCTTGCCGCCTGCTTGCAGTCGTGTCTTGCCTGAGCAAATATTTTTTAGCAAATCGGCTTTGAGCGTCTCTTTCAAGGAATTAACTTGGGCATCGAAATCAGGCTTTGCATCAATCGCCTGACCAGTCCGGAACTTCTCAAGATAGCCGGAGAATTCTGACTTAAATTCCGCCAGATCAATAACGCTGGATCGAACTTTGAGTCGGCTCTGAATCCTTCCAGGAAGTATTGTTCGCGGTATTGCTCGCAGTTTCCCCAGTGAGTCCAGGAACTGGACTTCTTGCTGGTTGGCGCAGTGCATCATTTTCTCAGACTCTTCAAAATGCTCGACTCCAAGCGCCTCACCTAGAACAACTCCATTCGCCACGGGAACAACTATGATGTCACCTCTTTTAATCGACTTGAATCGCGCAATCTGGTTCGCTCTACGGCCAATATGAGGGCCAATATGTTGAATTATCGCCTGGGCTGATTCGAACTCGTTGAAGTGAATATCCCATCCATGTCCGACACGATTCTTTTGAGCCAGTGCGAGAGGTGATCTAACAAGCAGGCATTTTCGGTCTGCCGCTGGAATGAAAATTGTTGGGGTTTCGCTATTGTTCATGTGTGGGCGTGGCTTTATCCCCACCCTTTTGCTTCTCAAGTAAAATTGCCAACAGAACATCTAAATCAAAAGAAGCAGGACTTGTTAAGGCGTAACAACGTCGAAAATCACCATTTGAACCGACGTGTGAATTCTTGTGGGACAGGAGAGTAAAAGCGCCTGTAGAATGCAGGTGTTGCCATTTGCGACGACTGAGTTTGAGTTTTGATGCCTACCTCAATCCCACCATGAACCTTAGTGACCAAATTCGTCAAGATGAAGCCCTGAGGCCTGTGCTGGCTTCACGACTGCTGGAGAAGGCACGGGAGTTCCGGAAACTGCTTCGCAAGATGGAGGCGCATTGGGGCATCGAAAACGACGTGTATCGTTTTTATCATCAGTCCTGCAAGGTTTTTGGCGCGCAGGAGCTGACGCTGGAGGCGGTGGGGCTGCTGCAAAGCCTGCTGCCCAAGCGTCCACTGAACGTCTGGTTCATGCAGATCGTGAAGGAAGGCACGGGGAGGGAATTCGACCTGTCTCACAACGAAAACTGGCCGCCCCACACGCGTCCGATCCTGGAGGCGCTGTTTCATGCGCATTACTTCGTCAAGATGGCCTGCAAATACGGACGCAAGGAGTTGCGTTGGGATTTAATGCAGAACGGGCAGGCCGCGTTGCAGTGTTTGTTTGATTTGAGGTGATGGACGAAGGCATGAAAAAGCCGCACAGGTCTCCCCGCGCGGCTTCGTGATCGGTTTGGCTCTCGCAGCGAATTACTTCGCGGCCTTCTTGAGCGCCTCGGCCTTGTTGGTGATTTCCCAAGTGATGTCTGGATCGCCGATCTTGCCGAAGTGACCGTAGTTGGTGGTCTTCGAGTAGATCGGGCGGAGGAGGTTGAGCTGCTTGACGATGTCGGCTGGCTTGAAGGAGAAAACCTTCAAGACGGCTTCGAGAATTTTGTCGTCACTGATGGTGCCGGTGCCGAAGCTGTCGATGTGGACGCTCACAGGAAGCGGGTGGCCGATGGCGTAGGCGAACTGCACTTCGCACTTCGACGCAAGGCCGGAAGCGACGACGTTTTTCGCAACCCAGCGACCCATGTAGGCAGCGCTGCGGTCCACTTTGGACGGATCTTTGCCGGAGAAGGCACCACCACCGTGACGGCCCATGCCGCCGTAGCTATCGACGATGATTTTACGACCGGTGAGGCCGCTGTCCCCCTGAGGGCCGCCGACGACGAATTTGCCAGTCGGGTTGATGAGATACTCGGTGTCCTTGGTGAGCATGTTCTTCGGCAGGACCTTCTTGATCACTTGCTCGATGCAGAATTTTTCGATCTCGGCGTGGCTCACGTCAGCAGCGTGCTGCGTGGAGATGACGACGTTTACGATGCGCGTTGGTTTGCCATCGACGTATTCGACAGAGACCTGGGATTTCGCGTCTGGGCGCAGCCACTTGGCGAGCTTGCCGGCCTTGCGGATGCGGGTCAGCTCACGGCCGAGGCGGTGGGCAAACATGATCGGCGCAGGCATCAGCTCGGGCGTTTCGTCGCAGGCATAGCCAAACATGATGCCTTGGTCGCCAGCACCTTGTTCGCCGTGCTTTTTGCCTTCGGCTTCAGCGGCATCGACTCCTTGAGCGATATCCGGGCTCTGGATGGTGAGGTAGTTGTTGATGAAGATCTGGTCGGCGTGAAAGACGTCGTCCACGTTGGTGTAGCCGATGCCACGGACAGCGTCGCGGATGACTTGGCCGACGTTGATGACTTCGTCGATCGGCTTGGTGGTGCCGAGCTTCTTATTCTGAAGTTTCGGGATGGTGATCTCACCACCGACGACGACGACGTTGCTCTTCACGAAGGTTTCGCAAGCGACGCGGCTTTTGAGGTCGATCTTGAGGCAGGCGTCGAGGATGGCGTCAGAAATGGTATCGGCAACTTTGTCAGGATGGCCTTCGCCGACGGACTCGGACGAGAAGATGTAAGAGCTGGACATGGTGGTGGTCGTTTGGGTTATATATGGACGAATCATGATTTGATGATGCGTCTTGGAGGTCGGGAGAGTATTCCCCAAAGTGGAGGCGTCAATGTGGATTTCTAGGTGGCAGACGACTCAAAGGACGGCACGATGGCCGTCATGAGAGTGCTCGTTCCCTTTTTAATCTGTCTGTCCTGCGTGGAAGCAGCAGAACCCGTTTTTGCCCCCAAATCCTTCGCCTATGTCCTGCAGGCAGATCGTCTGGCCGCCAATCGTGAAATGGCGGTGCAAAAGCTGGCTGCATGTGATCGCGATCTCGTCGTGATCGACGCCGCCTTTGAGGCTGGTGGCGATTGGACAGCTGCGGAGATCGAAATCATCCGCCGTGGCAAAGTGGGTCGCCGAGTCGTCGCCTATGTGTCCATCGGCGAGGCCGAGGATTATCGCCCTTATTGGCAAAAAAGCTGGGACGCCGACAAAGATGGTAAACCTGATGTCGCCGCGCCCAAATTCCTAGACACTGAAAACCCCGATTGGAAGGGCAACTATCGCGTGCGCTACTGGCAGCCCGAGTGGCAGCAGATCATGCTCCCCGTCGTGGACAAGGTCGTGGCACAGGGCTTTGACGGCATCTACCTCGATATCGTCGATGCTTTTGAGTTCTACGAATACGATGAAGCGATGAAGGACTGGCTCGATGACCGTCCCAATCCTGCCACTGGCCAAACTTATCGCCGAGATATGATCGCGTGGGTCACAGCCATCGCGAAACGTGCCCTTGACAAGCGTCCTAATTTCCTCGTCATCCCGCAAAACGCCTCGCAACTTTTGGAGCACGCTGATTACCGCGAACTCATCAGCGCTATCGGCGTCGAGGATCTTTTTGTTGCTGGCAAGAAGCTGAAAACCGAGAAGCAATCACGCTACGTCATCAGCTTCCTCGAAAAGCTCAAATCGACCGGCAAGCCGGTGCTGATCATCGATTATCCCAAGTCCGAAGCCACTCATGCGGGCGCGTTTGAACTGGCGGCGAAGCATGGTTTCACGCTCTTGCTCACGGATCGTGAACTGACCACGCTCGGCGAATCCAAATGACCCTGCGCGGCTTGTTTCTGCTGCTGCGGTGGTCTTTGGAAAGCCCCGTTGGAATGGCAGGTAGGACTGCCGTGAAATTCCCCTCGCCAGCCGAAAAATAGCCGCTAGGATGCGCGCCCCTTTCCCCCCAACCATGTCAGAACCGAAGAACATCCTCCGCCTAGGACTGCCCAAAGGCAGCCTGCAGGAGCCGACGCTTGAATTGTTCAAGCGTGCGGGGTTCAACATCGTCATTTCCTCCCGTTCCTACCGTCCTGCCGTGGACGATGATGAGTTGGAACTACGTCTGCTGCGGGCACAGGAGATCGGGCGCTATGTCGATCATGGCTTCCTAGACTGCGGTATCACCGGGCGCGACTGGATCGTGGAAAACGGTGCAGATGTCGAAGTCATTACCGACTTGCGTTATAGCAAGGCCACCTCTTGGCCCACTCGCTGGGTATTGGTGGTGCCGAATGATTCGCCTGTGCAGAGCGTCAAGGACCTGCAGGGCAAGCGCATCGCCACCGAGGCGGTCGAGATGACGAAAAAATATCTCGCCAAGCACGGGGTGCAGGCAGAGGTCGAATTTAGTTGGGGTGCCACTGAAGTGAAGGTCCCGGAAATGGTCGATGCCATTGTGGACATCACTGAGACCGGTTCCTCCCTGCGCGCGAATAAGCTGCGCATCGTGGACACCCTGATGGAAAGCTACCCTCAATTTGTCTCCAGCAAACCTGCCGCCCGTGATGAATGGAAGCGGCAGAAGATGGAGACACTCGTGCTGCTGCTCAAAGGTGCGCTCGAGGCCCGCCACAAGGTCGGTCTCAAGATGAACGTGCCGGCCAAGCAGTTGCAGGAAGTGGTCGCGTGTCTGCCCTCGCAGCGCTCGCCCACGATTTCACAGCTTGCCAGCCAGGAATGGGTGGCAGTGGAAACGGTCATTGACGAAGCCACCGTGCGGGTAATCATCCCGCGGCTGAAGTCACTGGGCGCCGAGGGAATTGTGGAATACCCACTGAATAAAGTCGTCCACTAGATCAAAGCAACACACAGGAGAACACGAACATGGGATCGCTCAAAAAGCGGAGAAAAACGAAGATCAACAAGCACAAGCGCAAGAAGCGCATGCGTGCGAACCGTCACAAGAAGCGTTTGCGCTACAAGTCGTAAACGCTAGCCTCACCGGCATGGCTTTTCTCCACAGGGCGAATCGATGGTATCGAAACGCTGGACGTATTGTCATGCACCGGTGTCGCTGGACGAGCAGGGCTTTTCGGCTCTGCCAGATGATCTGCATGGCGGCGCTTCTCAGCGCCGCCGTTTCGGCGCAAGCCGCCGCACCGGCGGACTTGTCACTCGGTGTTAAGGCACCGGAGAAGTCGGATTTGCAGCTTACGCCAAGCGGTTTGGTCAATGCGGATGTGCTGGCGCATTACAGCGCAGCGTTGCAGTTCGAGACGTCCGGCAAACTGCGGCAGGCGCTGGAGCATTACTTGGCCGTTTTTAAAGCCGACCCGACCAACGCGGGGTTGGCTGAGCACACGGCTGGAATTGCCATGCAGTTCCAAGGGCGCGATGCTGCCGTGAAGATTCTCGAAGAAGCCGTGCGCGCCAATCCACGCTCACCCGCGCCGCTCTTGAATCTGGCCCGTTTTGCCAGCACCTATCCACCTGAGGACCTGTTTGAGAAAGACGAAACTGCCCTCAAGGCTGTGACCGAGGCTATGGAGAAATTTCCGGCGCATGCAGAGGTCTATGAGGCGGCGGTGATGCTTCATCTCATCCAAAACCAGCGCGACAAGGCTATCGCTGTCATGGAACTGGCCGCGCAGCAGGAAAGTCGTGATCCACAGTTCTGGTTGGCCGCAGGCCGCACCGCCGAGCGTGTCTGGCCACTCGGGCAGGCCGAATTCAGTGTGGAATATCGCCAGCGTGTCGCGCCATTCTTTGAAAATGCCCTCAAGCATGTCACCAAGGCCAACGCCGAGCAGATCATCCTCGAAGTCGCCCAGCAGTATCTGCTAACGAATAATGCGGAACGTGCCCGGCAGTTGTGCGAGAAATTGTCAGCGGAGTACCACAGCCTAGAGGCGCGCAAGCTGCTCTACCGTTTGTACGGAGCCGCAGATCAAAAGGACAAGGCGCTTGTCACGCTGGAAGAGATCGTTCACCAAGCTCCAGAGGATGCCGATCAGCGGCGCCTGCTCGCGAGCGAGTATGATAAACTCAAGCAGCCTGAAAAAGCCATCCCGCATCTTCAAGCGGCGATTCAATATGGTGGCGGTGAAATCAACGACTACCTGAAACTGGTCTCGCTCCTCGCTGAGACCAAACAGTACGACAACATGGTGCGCCTCAGCCAGCGTAGCGTGAAGCTCTTTCCCGACCAGCCCTTCGCACATTACCAGCTCGCCATTGCACACCTCTCCCGCGAGGAGTGGGAGTCTTCAGCGAAGCAATTTGCTGAGACGGAGCAGCTAGCTGGCTCCACCCAGACAGAACTGCTCAGCTATCGGTTCTATTATCAATATGGCATCACGCTCGAGAAACTGGCGCGTTATGAGGATGCCGCACGCATGCTGGAGAAGTCCATCACGCTCACGCCGCGTGAAGAAGCGAAGACGGCGGCGAACACACTGAACTTCCTCGGCTACATGTGGCTCGACCAAGGGCTACATCTCGACAAGGCCGGTGAATTCATCACCAAGGCCAATGAACTGGCACCCGATCAACCCGCATACATCGATAGCCTCGGCTGGTTTCACTACAAAAAAGGCAACTACCCCGGCGCGCTCAAAGAATTGCAGCGTGCCGAGGCCTTGCTGCAACCCATCGCCCCTGAAGATGCCGAAATCCTCGAACACATTGGTCTCACGCATCAAGCGCTCGGCGACAAGGCGAAGGCGCTCGACTACCTCGAACGTGCGAATGGCCTCAAAACGCCCGAACAGAAAGCACGCAAACGCATCGAAGACTCGCTGAAAAAACTCAAAGGCGGCAAGGCCGATACGGAGAAGAAGTAGTTCAGTCGAAGGGAGCGCGGACACTTATGTCCGCAGGTTCATTCCTCACACATCCACCAGTCGTTCATCGGAGTCGATGAACATCCAGCACAGCGCGGCGATCAAATAGGTTGCTGCTGCGACATAGAAGACCTTGTCCCAGCTTTGGTGTGTCAGATTCATCAGCCATGGCACGGCCACGCCACCGAGCGCACCGCCGAGGTTGCCGATCATGTTCATGCTGCCGGAGACCGATCCTGCGAGCTTGCCACCCACCTCCATGCAGGCACCCCAGGCACCGGGCATGGACAAATCATTGAAGAAACCTGAGAAGCCCAGCGCCAGCATTGCATACGTGGGATTGTTCAGGGTGGTGGCGAGCAGAATCATCCCGCCAGCGGCCAGCATGCCCAGCACTCCGATCGTGCGCCGTGCCCGGCTCAAACTGGCTGACTTTGCCGACATTCGCCGCGCCACGATGCCACCAATGAAGCAGCCGATGCCGCCCAGAAACAGCGGCAGACCATTCAAGATCGAAGTCCAGGTTTCCTGCATGTTCATCTTCAGTTCCAGCTCCATGTACTTCGGCAGCCAGGTGATGTAAAAGTACCACACGTAGCTGATGCAGAAGTAATACACCCACAGCAGCAGCACGGACTTAGTCGTGAAAAGTCGCTTCCATGGAATGGACGCGTGCCCGCCGCTCAGATTTTTCTGGGCTTCTTCCAGCAGTTCACATTCCGCCGCATTCACTCCCTTGTGGTCCTTCGGATTGTCCCGGAACCACAGGTAAAAACACACCGCCCAGACCACGCCAAGTCCGGCAAACAGCACGAACGTGTTCCTCCAGCTCACAAAGCCCAGCACCCACACCACCAGCAGCGGCGTGAAGGCTCCGCCCCAGCGTGCTGCCATCCAGGTGATGCCCTGCGCCACGCCATGCTCACGCTGGGGCAGCCACACGCTGAACATCTTCGCGATGTTTGGAAAACCGCCCGCCTCGCCCGCGCCGAAGAGAAACCGGCACACAATCATCGACATCAGGTTCCACGCATAACCTGTCGCCGCCGTGAACACGCTCCAGAACATCACAATGCGCAGCAGCACCCGCCGTGGCCCCCATTTGTCCCCCAGCCAACCGCCTGGAATCTCGAATAGCGCATACGCCAGCGTGAACGCCGAAAACACATAGCCCATCTGCGTGTCATCAAACCCGAGGTCGCTTTGAATGAACGGCAGCGCCTTCGAAATGCACACCCGGTCGATGTAATGAATGATGCCGAGCAGCACGGCGAAAACGATCACGCCATAACGCGTGCGGGTGGGTCGGAGAATGAATTCCATGAGGTAAATGAGCATGCTGGCACGGTTCGCGGACAGACGTCAATCATCCTCTGCACTTGCCGCCCGCAAAATCATCAGCTATCCCTCGTGCCCTATGTCCGCCATCCCTGCTGAATTCCCCGGAGTCACCGCCGTCACCAAGGCCAATGTCTATTTCGACGGCAAAGTCGTCAGTCACAGCATCTTGTTTCCTGATGGTAGCAAGAAAACGCTCGGCCTCATCTATCCTGGCGATTTTCACTTCGGCACCGCCAAGGCGGAGCGCATGGAGATGGTCGCCGGCGACTGCGTGGTGAAACTGGACGGCAGCGAGACCAAAACGACCTACACTGGCGGACAATTCTTCGACGTCGCGGCGAACAGCGGCTTCGACATCGCCGTCAGCGGCGGTATCTGCGAGTACATCTGTTCGTTCTTGGACTAAGCCTTAGCCTGCAGCTTCGGTTTTCTGCCCCGCCAGTTTCGCGGCACGTTCGGCGAGTTCGATGTGGAACTGTTCGGGCGTGGGCGATTCACCGGTAGTGCGAGTTCTCGCGAACCAGTCGGCGAAGATCTCGCCGTCTTTACGCTCGGCTTTGAAGGCTTCGAGGAAGGTGCGTACCTTGGCGGGCACGTCTTCGCCGAGCACGGTCTTGAATTCGAGACCGGCGAGGCGGTTGCCACGAATGCTGCCGCCGACGAACATGGCGTACTTGTTTGGCGAACGGCCCACGAAGCCGAAGTCGGCGTTGTAGGGACGACCGCAGCCGTTGGGGCAGCCAGTCATGCGGAAGAGGATGGGTTCATCGGCGAGACCGAGTTCGCGCAGGCTTTCGTCGATCTTGTCCATGAAGCCTGGAAGAACGCGTTCGGACTCACTGAGAGCCAAACCGCAGGTGGGCAGGGCGACGCAAGCATGTGCGACCTTGCGGGCACGAGTCATGCCATCGCTGTGCACCACGCCATGCTTGGCGAGGATGGCATCGACGCTGGCTTTGTCAGCAGGATCGATGTCGGCGAGGATGAGATTGGTGTTCGGCGTGACGATGATCGGGCAGTTGATATTCTTTGCGATCTCACGGAAGCAACTGCGATACTGTGGTTTGCCCTCGGCATCGGCGACACGGCCCATGCTGATGTGAACACCGCAGTAAAATTTGCCGTCGCCCTGCTCATGCCAGCCGAGAGTGTCCTCGACGCTGTCGAAGTGGAGTTCTTTAGCGGGGAAGGTTTCGATGTCCGGCAGGCGGCGCTGGACCTCGGCGCGGAAGGCGTCGATGCCCATGGTCTGCACGGTATATTTCATGCGCGCGTTTTTGCGCTCGGTGCGGTTACCGTGATCGCGCTGCGTGGTGACGATGGCCTCGGTGGCATCGACGACGTTCGCACGCTTCACATAAAACAACGGCTGCGCCAGGAATGGGCGCGTGCTGAGTTGGCCGTGGCTCATGCCGAAACCACCGCCGACGGTGATGGTGTAGCCTTCGACCACGCCATTCACGACATGCGGCACGAAGCCGACATCCTGCGAGTAAAGATCGACGTCATTGCAGGGCTGGATGGCGACGGCCATCTTGAATTTGCGCGGGAGGTACACCTTGCCGTAGATCGGATCATCACCTTCAGGGGCTGCGGTGGCAGCACGCACCGCAGGGTTCACCTCGGGGTCTTTGATCCAATCGGGATCGATTTTTTCGCCATCGAGCCAGATGTCGGCATAGGCCTGGCTGCGCCAGAGGAAGCGCTGGCTGATTTCTTCCGTGAGTTTCTGCGTGTCGGCGTGGATGGCATCTTTGAGAGGCGCCGCAGGCCCCATCGTGTTGCGCACGACGTCACCGCAGGCACCCATGGTGCTGAGACCGCTGTGGCAGACGTTATGAATGACTTCTTTGAGGCCGCCTTTGAGCACGCCATGGAGCTGGATGCCTTGGCGATTGGTCAGGCGCATGCTGCCCATCGCTTTCGAGCAGAGTTCGTCATGGATCAGCCACTGCACGGAGCTGATGCGGCCACCAGGCATCTTGCTGCGGATCATGAAGCTCCAGGCCTTATCGAGCTTGGCCTTGGTGCGTTCAGCACGCACGTCGCGGTCGTCCTGCTGGTAGGAACCGTGGTGTTTGAGCAGGATGTTGCTGTCCTCCGGGATGTTCGGGGTGCTGGTGTCAGCGAATTGCTCGGCAAGCTGGCCGCGGAGGCCGGCGGAGGCGAGTTTGATGTCTTCGACGGAGGCTTTGCTCATAGGGATGGGTTTTGGGGGCTTCCAGTGTCGGGCAGGATGACTTGAATGCAAGCACTGGAGCCAACGGGGTGCGTTCTCAAATTCATGGCAAGGCGTGCGTGACAAACCGGCCTGCAAGCGGTTACAATCCCACTTGGATGAGCAGACCCCGCAATCCCACACGCTCAACAGCGGCCGCCTTGCTGGCGCTGACGCTGCTGAGCAGTTGTGTGAAGAAAAGTGAGTATGATGCCCTGCAGATCGAAAATCAGGCTTTGCAGGCGCGGGTGGACCAGGTCAGCAGCCAATTGCAGCAGACGCAGGCAGATCTAGCCATCACTCAGTCACGTCTGATACAGTTCGCCGATGTTCAGACGCAGTTGCTGAAAACCCAGCAACAACTGCAGCAATCGCAGGACGCATTGAAGACGCTGCAAGCTGAGTTTGAAAAATTCCGCTCCCAGCGACGCAGCGCCATGGTGGGGAAGAAATTCCCCGTCCTCAGTCTCGATAGCGGCAAAGTCCTGCGCGAAGCAGAGATCACGGCCGTCAGTGCCCACGAAATTGCTTTTCGTCACGATGGCGGACTCGTCAAAGTCGCCATGGCCAATACCTCCGCCGATTTGCGCTGGGAAGCATGTTACGACCCGCTGGAAGCCAAGGAGGCCGCCCGCAACAAGATGCTGGCCGAAGCTCGGCTGCTCGATTCCCGACTGGCGCATGAAAAATCGAATCCCCTCCCCGCAGTCACCGCTCCCACACCGCAAAGCGCTTCCAACATGCTGCTCGCCCAGCTTGCCGCGCAACGCACGCAGTTGAATGCCGACTTTCAGGCGCTCGCGGCGAAAAATACCGCCTTGTTGAAGAGCGCGGATTGGAATTCTGCGACGCCGGAGGCCAGTCCATTGCTGAATAGCGTTTCCGGTAGCCGTGCCGTGCTGGGGATTAGCCGGCTTCAGTCCCAGCGGGATGCGATTCTTCAGACCCTGCAGCAACTTCGCAGCGCCCCCCCGTGATACGCTGAGTACCGCAAAACCCGCAAAATAAGCTAGGCAAAACGCCTTTTTAATCGTTTCCTGCACCACCAGCCATGAGCCACCGCATCCTACTTGCCCTTCTCCTCACTGTCGGCACCGCCTCTGCCGTCGATTTCAAAGCCCAGATCGCCCCGATCTTCCGCAACAAATGCTTCGCCTGCCATAGCACGACGAAGAAGGTCAAAGGCAAGCTTGCCTTGGATGACGCCGAACTCCCCAATCAGATCGGCCCCGGCAAAAACATCATTCCTGGTGAAGCCATGAAGAGCACGATGCTCGTCAACTGCACCCTGCCCAACGATGACGCCGATGTGATGCCTCCCGAAGGCAAAAACCGTCTAACCGACGCTGAAATCGATCTCATGAAGGCATGGATCACCGAAGGCGCTAGCCTCACCGGCGGCGGTGCCGCTCCTGCTCCGGCAGCTGCCGCCACAACTGCCGCTGCAGGTGGCCTGCTCAAATGGACCAGCAGCGATGGCAAAATCATCGAAGCCCAATTCATGGGTCTCGAAGGCGACGGTGTGCTGCTAAAAATGCCTGCCACCGGCGTCACCCACATCGTGCCGCTTGCGCGTCTTTCGCCAGAAAGTCAGGCGCAGGCAAAATCGGCGACGAAGTAATCTTCTCAGGCTCCATTCATGTATTCCGCCACCAAGACAGCTTGGTGGTGGATTTTTTATCCTAGCGTGAACACCGTTTCCGCCACGCGCTGACCGTTGGCTTGTAGCTCGACGCGATGATCACCCGGGTAATGTTTACGCGTGGTGAAATCGCGAACGACCTGAGTTTTGACGAGATCAAGCGACGCGTGCGCTGCTAGATCGAGTTCGGTCCACTTGAAGACCTTCTCGGCGCTGACGCCGCTGGCTTTAACGTAATGAATCACGTAGTCGATGGCGAGTCGCTGTGCACGATTGGAAGTGGATGCGATTACCGCCGTCAAAGTGAGGCCCTGGCCGAGGACAAGCTTTGAGGGCGCGGCATTCAAAGTGGCAGTGATCTCCGCTTTTTTGCCGAAGCCGAAAAGTTTCAGCGCACGCGGATGGCCGCGTTTGATGAGTGTGCGGCAGGCGTGCTTGGCGATCCAGCGGAGGTTCTCACTCTGAAGATCCCAAGCTTCAAGGCGCTGCAAAACGAACTCAGGATGATCTTTTGTGACGTCATTGAGATGATTCGCCACGGAACGCCGGACAAAGAGCGATTCATCGTCCTTCAAAGCTTCCAGAATGGCCACCGTGGGGGAAGGATCACGCACGAGGGCATTGAGGCGCATGCCCCACGGCAATCGCGGGCGCGATCCTTCACTGGCGAGACGTCGAACTTTGTCATTGGGATCGAGCGTCCATTGCTTCAGCTTTTTCAAGGCGCGCACTTGATCAGCGATTATGAAAGGCCGCACGGCGAATTCGGCGGAGCCGAAGACGGTAAAGAAGCGCAAGGCTTCAAGAGAGAAGTCGAATTCATCACGGCCATAAGTGGCGACAAAATCTCCCAGGAAGATGGTGACGAACTCGTGGCCGATCTTGGGTGCGAGTTTTTGCAGCACGCGGACTTTTTGCTGATACGTGCCAGGCAAGGCCGCATCCACCGCGACAGCGCATTGATGAACGCGTTCCAAGAGACTGCGAGCTTCGAGGTCGGTGAGAACGAGTTTTAGAAACGCCTTAACTTCAAACTTGGGTGCGATGGCAACCAACTCACGTGCGATGGAGCGGTATCGGGCTTCATCGAACCAGTCTTTGAGTTGCGGAGGATGGGATTCTTCAGCCATCGCCTTTGATTTACTTCAGCTTCGCAAACACCGCACGAATTTGCTCCACCGTGCCGAGAGCGAGCACGACTTCGTATTCAAACACGAGCCCAGGCTTCAGCGCGAAGGTTTGAATCGGCGCGATGTAGCTGCAATCACCCGAGTTGCCGTTGCGAACGCGATAACACGTGGCCTGGGTAGTCTGTGGCATGAATAGGCCAACGCCGCTGTCGTTCTTGTCCACCCAGGCGCACCATGGCTCACCGACTCGAATGTATTCATTCGCGGAGCCAGGCTGCATTCGCGTGAGTTGTTTCGCCGCGTCCACAAACACGAGCGTGTCGAATTTAGGCATCACAAAGAGCGCTGGCAGCTCCTGATGCCGCGCTTTGTGCTCCTCAGTGCCGATATAAGTCATTTTGAACTTCAGTCGCGCGAGTCCACCATCCAGCCGTAGCCATTCTTCCATGACACATTCAGGCGTGAAGGCACCAGTGGCCCAGTGGCGAGGTTTGGTTTTCGCGTAGAAGCTGTTGGCGTCGGATTTCGTTTCCAAGACTTCCGCAGGCTCGTTTCTCCAGCTTCCACCCTGCACTGGATTGTAGCGCCATGGCTTGCCGTTCCAGTCGCTGCCATCTTCGTTTCCATAATACGACTGCTGGACGTAACGCCCCACGTCGTAGGCATTCAGGACGTTATTTGATGAATGCGAAGGCGAGAACCAGCCAATGCACGCGCCAGCACTGAGATTCACACCGAGACGGACATGGCCGTTATCGAGGTAGGTCCAGTGTTCGGCGGCTTGAGCCGTGGTGGCCAGCCACAGAAGGACAAGCAGGAAACGTTTTGGTAACATGAGAGGGCAAATGAAGGCGAACGCTTGCAGCTTCGCGGCATCTCGCCAAATGCGCAAGGATGCCCGCAACGTCACGCCGACTCCACGCCTTCACTGAATCCGTCATCCGCGCGATGACGCGGCTCTCCAATCAGCATGGCGCGATCAATCTCTCGCAGGGGTTCCCCGATTTCTCTCCACCAGAGGAACTGCTCACCGCGCTCGAACGCGCCACACGTGGCCCGTTTCATCAATACGCCGTGACCTGGGGTGCACCGCGCTTCCGGCAGGCGCTGGCGCGGAAGATCACGCATTTCTCCGGCACGCCGGTCGATCCGGATCAAAACCTCGTCGTCACCTGCGGCAGCACTGAGGCGATGATGTGCGCCATGATGACCTGCTGCGAGCCGGGGGACAAAGTCATCGTTTTCTCGCCCTTCTACGAGAACTATGCCGCCGATGCTATCCTCTCCGGCGCGGAGCCGATCTATGTCCCGCTGCGTCCGCCGCAGTTCGGCTTCGATCCTGATGAACTCGCCCGCGCTTTCGCCCAAGGCGCGAAGGCCATCATCGTCTGCAATCCTTCCAACCCAACCGGCAAAGTCTTCACGCGTGTCGAATTACAGATGATCCTCGACCTCGCCGAAAAACACGACGCCTTTGTCATCACCGATGAACCTTACGAGCACATCGTCTATGCGCCGCATGAGCACGTTTACATGCATTCGCTGCCTGGAGCCGCGGAACGCGTGATCGTGTGCAATTCGCTCTCCAAAACCTATTCCATCACCGGCTGGCGGCTCGGTTATGTGCAGGCCGCGCCGCACATCATCGCGCAGGCGCGGAAGGTGCATGATTTCCTCACCGTCGGCGCCGCCGCACCGCTGCAAGAGGCCGCCATCGCTGGTTTGGAGCTGCCAGACAGCTACTACCACGGCCTGCGCGATCTCTACACCGCGAAGCGTGATGTCTTCCTCAACCACCTCCGCGCCACCGGCCTGCCCTTCACCGAACCCCACGGCGCCTACTACGTGCTCATGGACATATCATCGCTCGGCTTCACCACCGACACCGAAGCCGCCGAATGGTTCGTGCGCGAGATCGGCGTCGCTGGCGTCCCCGGCTCCAGCTTCTTCCGCGAACCCGAGCACCGCTTCATCCGCTTCCATTTCGCGAAACAGGTCGAGACGCTGAATGCGGCGGGGGAGAAGTTGGCGAGACTGAAACGTGGGCGATAAAGCCTTCACGGAATGAGTTTGACCGTGCTTGCCTCGGGGCGTGCGACGGGAGCGGATGGCGTGATTGATTCGGCATCTGCAGGTGGAATCTGTTTCAAAGCCTCGCTGGCGGCGTGTTGAATGAGAAGGTCGGTGGAGGTGGTGGCGAGGGAGGCTAGCAGCGCGGCGGACTCGGGGTTGCGTACGGCGGAGATTTGTTGAATGACGGCCTCACGTTCAGCGACGCGTGATTCTGGAAGCTGGCCGAGAGCCTCTACGAGGCTGGTCAGGGCATCAGCAGTGCCGATTTTTGAAAGGCTGAGTGAAGCAGACTGACTGATCTCAGCTGCGGGTGATTGTGAGACCAGCTTTCCGAGCGTGGGAACGACCTGTGGATTGCGCAGGGAACTGAGGGCAGAGAGCACACCCTGACGCTGGCCTGCGACGGCTTCGTTTTCGGCATACAGCTCGGTGAGGAACTGCACGGTGTCGGCGTTGCCCATGCGGCCGATGGTGCGGTTGACGGCGCTGAGCACGGTGGGGTCGTTGGTGATGCTGAGGAAGGAGGTGGCGAGTTCGAGGGCGGCGGGCTGGCTGGTGGCGTCGAGCGCGGCCATCATGGCTCCACGCGTTGCGGGATCCTTTTCGGTGAGGACGGCGTTGGCGAAGGCTTGCATTGCCGCGTCGCTGCCGATCTGCACGAGGGCGTCGCAAAGCATGGTTTTTTCCTCCACAGAGATCGCCTTGGCAAGCCGACGGATGATGTCGGCCACTCCATCTGGTCCGAGGGCCACGAAACGCCGCACTTGCTCAATCCGTGAAACGAGTGCGGAATCACCGACGGCTACTACAACCCTCTGATGTGCGGCTAACGGCGTGGCGGATGCCACCGATGGCAAGGGCTGCGTTGGACCATGTGTCTCTGGCGGCTGTTGGGAAACTGGCTTTTGAAGAGCGGCATCCTCCTCCGCCGAACGGAAAAGAAAAAGGAGGGAGAAAGCTGAAAACAATCCCGCCATGAGGCAGATAAATTTTATTCTGCGGCTCATGGCGGTAGAGCGTGATTATTGAGCTGATGTGCGTCGCTACTATGGATCAACGAGCCAAGCTGAGGGTGTAAGCGCCGGTCGTTGATGTGTAATAGCCGACCACCTTCACATAGTAGGTACCAGCGGGCAGCGTGGCCTTCATGCGGAAGTTCGGAATGCCTGCACCGTCGTCATTGAACGCGAGCAGTGTGCCAGCGGCATTGTAGAGATAACCAACGACATCCGTGGTGCCGGCGGTGCTGAAGTTGACCGTGGTGGTTGCGGTAAGAGTGATGCTGAACATGTCCACGTCGCCGCCGTAGTTGAGGACGCCGGTGCGACTGGCGGGAAGACTGGCGACGACGCTGGCGGTGGCAAAGGTGTTGCCGTGGTCGTCCACTGGCACGGTGCCAGCGCCGGAGATCGCGAAGGTGTAGGGGTTTTCGTCACTGTCGTTGTTGGCGATGCTGACGTTCGCGGTGAAGGCGCCAGTGGCCAGCGGACGGAAGCGGATGGTGAAGGTGGTGGAGCGGCCTGCGGCAAGAGTGCTGACGGGCAGAGAGACGACACTGAAATGAGCAGCGCCTGTACCTGTGATATTCACGATGGGAGAGCCGCTGAGGCGCAGGTCACCAGTGCCAAGATTGCTCACGGTGAAGGTGTGGTCCACCGCAGTGCTAGTTACGTTGGTGGAGGTGTTGCTGCCAAAGTTGGTGCCGTCGCTGGCGGCCGGAGTGGTATCGCCGCTGACGATTTCCAGATTGCTGCCTGTGAGGCGGATTTCCGGTATGGGCTCTGGGGCGCTGCTTAGATTGAGCACATAGCTGCCGCTGCTGGCCTTGTTGTAGGTATGCACGCGGACGTAGTAGGTGCCGGGATTCAGGACGCTGACAATCTGGAAATTGCTGCTGATGGTGTCGTCATTGAAGGCGAGCTGGGTTCCGGTGGAGTCAAGCAGGTAGCCGTAGGTGTCGATGCTGCTGGTGGTTTTAGCGGTGACCTGCAGGCGGCTGGTGAGCACGAACTTGAACCAGTCTTCGTCGCTGTTGTTCTCGATCACACCATTGGTGTTGCTAGGGACTGCGGCCAGTGTGGCGTGAGCTGCGTCATTCCCATGGTCATCTGTAGGCGTGGGTGTCGGCGTTGGGCTGGAGCCGATATCTGCATAAGCGCGGGCGGTGGAGGCGTCAGCGGATCCCGGAATGCCGGTGGCGGAGTTCGCATAGCCGAGGGCGGTGCCGTCAGCATTGGTGAGACGGAAATCAGAGATTGTGACCGGTGAAGAGGCGCGGTTGTCAGCGACATAGAGGTAATAGCGGTTACCACCGGAGGGAGTGGTGTCCGTGAGGTCGAAAACGAACGAACCGCTAACCGCTGTGGTGGTGCCGAGAAAGCCAAAGGCACCGCCCTGGTTCTTCAGCGCACCACTCTGCCACAAACTGCCGGGACTGGTGGAAGTCGTTGCGGAACGGCCGACCTGAACATTCATTTCATTGCGCTTGGCGGTATTGAGGGTGAATTGGCCGAGTACCGAGGGCGTGTAGGAGGCACGGGCAGTCACATAGTAGGCGGTGGCAGACCACCAGCCCGCTTCGCGGCTGGTATTGTCGGCTCCACTCACTGCGGAGACGGATTTGAGTGAATCATAGGATATCCAAGCGAAACCGCTTTCGCCCCAGCCGGTGCCCCATGAGTTAGCGATACGGAAGGCCCCCTTTTCACCAGCATCCACGATGCCGTTGAGGTTGAGGTCGGCCCAGAGGTTGTCGTTGTAGCCGACCACCGTCATCGCATGGCCGCTGGTAATGGATTTGACGAAGAAGCAGACCTGCTTGCCAGCGACAGCGTCGTCATCCGTGGTGGACGGGTCGTTGCCAGCGGGGCGGAACTGCCAGCCATAGATGTTGGTGGCATAGACACAGACGTAACCATTGTTGAGCAGCGCCTTGAGGTTGTTTACACCGGTGCTGGTATCCATGGCAGTGACCTGACCGCTTGTTTCAAAGCGATTGCTGATGGCGCGACGCCACACGGCCGGGTCGGTGCACCATTCAAGATAGTTGCTGTTGTAGGGGAAATCGGCCCAAGTGGCCCCGCCGTTTTTGAGCAGGATATCGAACGCGCTAGTGAACCACGAGCCGTTGTCCGCACCGCCGTTGATCATATTATAGCACCACTTAGGGGAGAGCTTGGTCGTGTTGTCGGCGTCGTTCTTGCTGTTGATTCCGCGAGCGAGCCCCATCATGTGTGTGCCCATGTAATATGTGCTAGCCCAGCAAGTGCAGGAACCGATGTTACCCTGGCTGCGGATTGGAGGGAAGGAAGGCAGTGTGCTATTGTCCACTGAGGAAGGAAGTACGGTGCCCACCGCCGCCGCTGTATCAACGGCCGCCGCCACGGTCATGGTGGTCTGGGGGAGTGACTCCGTGCCGTGGGCCACGGCGCGCAGCCCCATCATTCCCATGCTACGAGCCTGGCGGTGGGTATTCACGCGCTGGATGCCGAGCGTGTTGAACTGTACCACGCCGACGCGCTGTACGTTGCGTTCCATCCAAGTGACCTGCTCCGTCGTGGGCGGAACTAAGCCGGTAGCGAGTCCCGGCATGCTGTTTTGGGCCGAAGCCGGAAGGGCGAGTGACAAAGACAGAGTCCCAAGCAGGGCGGCTCCGCAGAAAAGGCCGCCTGCGCGCAGGCGGCGGATGAGTAAGTGTGGTTTCATGGGTTGGTATTTTCGATAATATCCTAACTGCCTGGGAATTGGAAGCCTCAAATCATTGCCCGATGCTGTTTTTTACTGAAAAATCGGAAATGGGTAAGATTACCCATATCCGTGATTTCGCCGTCATGCACCATCATGGAGCAACCGGTTTGCCACCTATATAGGCGCCCCGGCTAGCATCATTGCTTGGCGGCACGAATGGTGTACCGCTCAATGGCATTCGCCTTTGGTTGCCGACCAAGCCCAACGGTTAAATCATAACGCAGTCGAGGAAGTCGGCGACGAACTCATTCGTCGGGTTCGAGCGAAGCTGCTGCGGTGAGCCGATCTGCTGAATGTGGCCTTCGTGGAGGATGACGACGCGGTCGGCGAGTTCGAAGGCCGTGGGGAACGCCTGTAACTCCTAAGGAACATTAACACATAATCCATAAAGTTAAAAAAACCCACTTTCGTGCGCGTTTGTTCAGCCCTCCATCAACCCAACATGAGATTACTCACACTCCCCGTTCTCCTCGTCACGCTCGCGCTCACTGCACGCGCTGAACTGAAACTCCCCGCCATCATCGGCGACAACATGGTGCTGCAACAGAAGCAGACCAACCCGATCTGGGGCTGGGACACGCCCGGCACCGAGGTCACGGTGAAGTTTGGTGATCAATCAAAGTCCGCCAAGGCCGGCGCTGATGGCAAATGGACGGTGAAACTCGATCCCGTGCCTGCGAACGCGAAACCCGCGACGATCTCGATCAAGGGTAGTAGCGCAAAGGAGATCAAGAACGTGCTCGTCGGTGAGGTGTGGATCTGCTCCGGCCAGTCGAACATGCAAATGACGGTGAATGGCAGTTGGGATGCCGATTTGGAGACTGCCACGGCCAAGTATCCCAAAATCCGCCTTATCACGGTGCCGAATGTAGGCACGCAGGAGCCGCAGCAGGATTTCAAAGGCCAGTGGGTCGAGTGCTCACCGCAGACCGTGGGTGGCTTCAGCGCCGTGGGTTTCTTCTACGGTCGCGTGCTGCACAACGTGCTCGATGTGCCCGTCGGTCTGATCAATAACTCGTGGGGCGGGAGCGCTGCCGAAGCCTGGGTGAATCGTGGCGAGTTGGAGAAAGACCCGCGTTTCAAGCTGCTGATGGACAATACGAAAGCCAATGAGACCCGTCTTAGCTCGGATGCCGCCAAGCAAAAATACGAGGCCGATCTCGCCGCATGGAAACAGCAGGCCGATGCGGCCAAGCAGGCCGGCAAAGCCTTCACCACTCGCGCCCCTGCAGCGCCAGACGCTTGGCTGCGTGGCAATGCCCGGCCCGGCAACATCTACAACGGCGCTTTGCTGCCCACCATCGGCTACGGCATCAAGGGTGCGATTTGGTACCAAGGCGAAAGCAATGCTGGACGCGCCTTCGAATACGCCAGCCTGTTTCCCTTCATGATCCAGAACTGGCGCAGCGAGTGGCAGCAG
>Ga0114970_10000961_pt1 | contig 21713 bp, 21 predicted proteins | sample M_140205_XF_Meta_FD_87030 | JGI IMG/M metagenome (GOLD analysis project Ga0114970, IMG submission 87030) | Freshwater microbial communities from Lake Montjoie, Canada to study carbon cycling - M_140205_XF_MetaG | ecosystem: Environmental > Aquatic > Freshwater > Lake | place: Lake Montjoie...
ATTTTACGGCTTGCACTATAATAATATCCTGCTTTATATAGGGGTGTATAATGGAAAATAAATGGTTCACGCCAGGTATGTTCTTTTTTAAATTTGCATATATGCTTATATAAATCGAGTGTTAAAACAGATTTGGCATTGAAAAAACTAAAGTGCAAATCATTATAATAGCTTAATGGCATAATATTGTTTTTGGCCATCGCAATGCCTAGGGCTACTTGTTCATTAAGGCCCCCGTCGGCACTAGGAAGGCGGTAGGTTTCGTGGTCTTGTATAATAGTAAGTGCTTCAGCAACTATCTTTTTCCCTTCGGTATTATATCTAAAAACACCCGCATTAAAAACGGGCAAATAATTTATCTGATTATACTTTAACCACTCGGTCATGTTCATATTGGCATAAGTGCCTCCTGTATATATTCCACCCGGCACACAGAAAGGAGACAAGGATAATTCTTTCCATAAAGTTTTGGGTTCTTTTATCAGTATACAATCACTATCAAAGTATATCGTATCATCGTAAGGTGTTTGCAATGCCGCATGAAGTTTTCCTTCGAAATGGTGTAGTTTGTCGTTGCCTAAAACTATAATTTTATCGAACCATTTATTATAGTCCAGTTCTTTACAAAGCGATGCCAAACCCTCATCAGTAACCAAAGTGAATGGAGTTTCATCACCTTGGAACCTGTATGAAAGCAAAAGGCACAAAGCCTGCTCTAAATAGACTTTGTGCCCGTATGCTGCGGTTACATAACCACGGTTTGTCAATATTATTTTGTTTATCTATTAAGTATAAACTTACCAGAAACTTGATTGTTTTGGCTGTTAAGTTTATATATATATAATGCATTTGAAAGGTCTGATGGAAGTTCTACTATCATATTTGTTCCTTCAGTATTTAAAGGTCTTTTAAACACTGTTTTGCCTTGCAAATCCATTATTTCCAATGTTTGTATTTGTTCGTTATTGGGGTTCGATATATATAAGTGTTCACTACTGTTATATACACGCAGATTTTTTGTATCAACCACATCAAAACCTACTCCAAATATATAATTAAAGGTAATCTCAAAATCTTGTTTTGCCGTAGGGTCTTGGGGAGTACAATCTTGGCAATAGCCCAGTACATGCCACTTCACAGTGATTGATTTTGTTTTTTGAACACCCATTCCCAATATCACACTATTATATAGGTCGAGGTAGGTAATTGTTAAAAAAGTATCAGTTATTTTGTTTGATAAATATAAATAAGTAGGGTCTGAAAAATCGCTGGTGAAGCTATCGATCATTAAATTGTATTCGATTTTTGTTTTGGCACCTATTAGTATACTATCGGTAATTACTTTGTTCCATTTGAAAGTAATATTTTTGGCATTATCTGGCCCGGCAATATCGAAAACAGATTTATTTGCGGGTAACAATAAACCGTATGGATGTGGCTCATCGAAGAAATAATCTCTGATAAATTTAATTTTTAATTTGTTGGTAGCATAAGCGGTGGAGTTGTTTTGCTGCACATAGCCAGCGGTCCACTCTACAGTAATGGATTTACCCACCCCAAAAGTAGGATCAATAAAGGCGGTAATATCTGTTGCTAACTGGTCCACTGAGATATCAGCAGGCAATGCACCAAAAACACTGTACGACATTGGTGGTGTGGCAGGGTTAAAACCCGCAGTGCCAAAGTATAAAAAATCGATAGTCCTATCAGCATAAAAACTGATATTGGTACTTCTATCGCCACCCAAATGTACTACGGTATCGGTTTTGGGGTTAAGAACGGTCATGGCTTGGCTGCTGCCGATAAATGCCATGCATACAATTAAAGTTGAAAATATTTTATTCATTTTATTATATAAGGTTTGGTTTGGCAAATTAAGTTTATAATAGGCAAATAAACAAGTTGTTATTTCTATTTTTGTTGCAAGGCCATTAGTATATACTTTTGCTGCAATAATATATAAACCCTATGCAAGTTTCATTAACCTCAGCTACCGATAAAGACTCCCATTTAATTTCTGAAATGGCAGGTCGGATATGGCATCACCACTATGTGCCCATCATTGGGAAGGAGCAAGTGGCTTATATGTTAGGGCAGATGTATACACCTGAGGCCATACAAAAACAAGTTGAAGAAGGGCAAATATTTTACTTGATTATATATAACAATGCTACAGTTGGGTATATGGCAGTTTCGCAAAGAGATAACCATGAATATATGCTGCACAAATTTTATATAGAAATAGACAAACAAGGCAAGAGCATAGGCAAGCAGGCATTTGAAGCCTTCTTACATGAGTTGCCCGAGGCTAAGAAAATAACACTCACGGTGAACCGACAGAATTATAAATCGATTAATTTCTATTTCAGATTGGGTTTTTATATTGAAAGTGTTGCTGAATTTGATATTGGGAATGGATATTATATGAATGATTTTGTGATGTGTAAAAATATATAAAGTGTAGTTGCCCTCGCCGTGAAAGTCAAGGCAATAGAAAAGGTTATATTTTTTTAGTACTGCGTCATATAATTGTCAAGGTTCTTTTATTTGACAACCTTTTGCGTGTTGGGTAGATTAATGGAGGAAATACCAATTCTAACATTTAATCTATTTCACTCATGAACTACAACTATTATTTACTCAACACACTTTTCCAGAATCGTAACCGCTTTTATGGTGCCTACACTTTGCGTTTGTATTATAATGAGCGGCTTTTGAAATCTACCCTGTTTGCCATTCTAGGTTTTATTGCATTTATATATTTGTTGCGTTGGGGCTTTCATGCGGAAGGCAAATCTCTTATCCCAATCACAGACAAAAAAGATAGCTCACACGTTATTACAATTCCTTATTGGAATTACCCACCTATCGAGCCTGCCAAAAGTGCAGCGAATACGGCGAAAAAAGGAACGCCGAATACCAAACCTATTATAGTTCCCGATATAGGAGCAACAACCGAAGCCTTAGATACCAAGAAAAAGGGAACACTTAATGGTGATACCAAAGCAAAAAATATTGATGGTTCCGTTATCCTAGGCCTTGGACAAATTACGTTTGTTCCTCCCAAACCAACCAAACCTCCAATATATAATAAAGTTACAAAAATGGCCGAATATCCCGGCCTAAATCAATACTTAGAAAACGAAATAGGCAATCCAGAAAACATCAATGAATATGGGAAACTATTATTGAGTTTTGTGGTTGAACTTGATGGCAGTTTAAGTGGACTAAAAATAGAGTTGGGACTTGAAAAACAATTAAATGAACTAACCTTTAATGCTTTAGAAAAAATAAGTAAACCCGGGATGTGGAAACCAGCTGAGGTTGAAGGGGTGAAAGTTAGATTTAGATATATAATGCCGTTTAATTTTGTGGAAGAAAATAGTAAACGATAAGAAGGGAATAATATATTTATTTTGCAGGGTCATCAATACCGTGACCCTACAAATAAATATATATTATAATAATTCTATCACAATAGCACTCGCACCGCCGCCGCCATTGCATATACTGGCACAGCCATATTTGCCACCATGTTGTTGCAAGGTGCTAATTAAACTCATGGTAATACGTGCACCGCTCATTCCTATGGGATGACCCATTGCAACCGCTCCACCATTTTTATTTAGTTTTTCTTCTGGTATATTTAAAATTTGACAGTTGGCAATTCCAACTACGGCAAATGCTTCATTGATTTCGAAACTCTCTACTTGATCGACGGTTAATCCAGCTCTTTCTAATGCAACAGGAATTGCTTTTGAAGGTGTGGTCGTGAACCATTCTGGTGCCTGCGCTGCATCACCATATCCTATAATTTTTGCTAGTGGTTTCAGCCCAAGTTCGGCTGCTTTTTCTGCACTCATTAGCACAACTGCTGCTGCTGCATCATTTAGCTTGGAAGCATTGGCTGCAGTGATAACTCCGTCTTTTGCAAATGCAGGTTTTAAGGTTAACATTTTTTCAAAGTTTCCTTTGCTCACATCTTCATCGGTATCAAATATGATAGGATCTTTTCCGCGAACAGGAACTTCTACAGGGACAATTTCGTTTTTAAAATTTCCCGCTGCTTGAGCTGCTTGAGCTTTCTTATAACTGTTAATTGCAAACTGGTCTTGTTGCTCTCTGCCAATTTTATATTCTGTGGAGCAAAGTTCCCCAGCGACACCCATATGATAATCTTTATATACATCCCACAATCCATCTTTTATCATACCATCAATTAATTGTGCATGACCCATGCGATAGCCGTTACGAGCCTTATCTAAGTAATAAGGAATATTGCTCATGCTTTCCATTCCACCAGCTACTATAATATCAGCTTCACCAAGTTTTATACTTTGGGCAGCCAGTATAATAGCTTTCATTCCCGATGCACAAACTTTATTGATAGTGGTGCAAGGCGTGGTGTTTGGCAAACCAGCAAATATTGCAGCTTGTGTGGCAGGAGCTTGGCCCACATTGGCCGATACCACATTGCCCATATATACTTCATCTACTTGTTCAGGTTTGATGCCTGCACGCTCTACGGCGGCTTTTATGGCAAATGAGCCCAATTGTGTGGCTGTGAATCCGTTCAAACTTCCATTGAAACTTGCTACTGGCGTGCGTGCCATCGATACGATTACTACTTCTTTCATGTGATTATTATATATATTTATTTGTTTTTTTATGTAGATATCCAGAAAGCAAATAACGAATCTGCTAAATGTATGTATTTTAGTTTATTATTATATAATAATGTCTATTATATATAATAGTTTTATTGAGCCATCTCAAAAACCTTCTCAGCAACCAAACCATAGTTTTTGGTTTGGGCTAATTGCGGGTTTTTAATATGCCATTCAAACTCTTCACGGAAATGGCGAATAGCAGCGGCAACAGGCCATGCAGCAGCATCTCCAAGCGGACATATGGTATTTCCTTCTATGCGACGTTGTATATCCCAAAGCAAATCTATATCTTCCATTTGTCCGTGGCCGGTTTCAATTTTATATAATACTTTTTCCATCCATCCTGTTCCCTCACGGCATGGGCTGCATTGTCCGCAACTTTCGTGGCGGTAGAAACGGGCGAAATTCCAAGTATTGCGAACTACGCACTGGTCTTCATCATATACTATAAATCCACCAGAACCTAACATGGAACCAGTTGCAAAACCACCGTCACTCAAGGATTCGTAACTCATTAATCTGTCTTCGCCTTTTGCAGTTTTACAAACTAAAAAGTGTGGTATAATAGGAACCGATGAACCGCCCGGAACACAAGCTTTTAATTTTTTTCCATTTTTAATTCCACCACAATATTCATCACTATATAAAAATTCCTCTACCGGAATACCCAACTCAATTTCATATACTCCCGGTTTATTTATATTACCGCAAGCCGAAATTAATTTGGTTCCTGTACTTTTTCCGATTCCAATTTTCGCATATTCATCGCCACCATCATTCACGATGGGCACCACTGCAGCTATGGTTTCCACATTGTTCACCACTGTTGGGCTTTGCCACAATCCCTTAACTGCTGGGAAAGGTGGTTTCATTCTGGGGTTGCCACGTTTGCCTTCCAAACTTTCTAATAAAGCAGTTTCTTCACCACATATGTATGCGCCCGCACCGCACGTAACGTGCAAGTCTAAATTATATCCTGTTCCTAATATATTTTTGCCCAAAAAACCATTTGCATAAGCTTGGCAATGGCTTTTTCTAATATATGTAATACCCACATATATTCTCCACGTATATATATATAGGATGTATTTGCACCCAATGCATAGCTACTTGTTATCATACCTTCCACCAAATAGTGTGGAATTTTTTCCATCAAATATCTGTCTTTAAATGTACCCGGTTCACTCTCATCGGCATTGCAAACTAAGTAGCGGGGAATACCTTCGGGCTTTGCCAAGAAACTCCATTTCATTCCTGTGGGGAAGCCTGCACCGCCACGTCCACGCAGTCCAGATTTTTTTACCTCTTCCACCACTTCATCGGGCGTCATCGTTTTAAGAGCTTTTTCTACGCTGCGATATCCGCCTTCTTTTCTATATACTTCATAAGTATTTATTCCAGGAACATTTACTTTATCTATCAATAATTTTCTGCCCATTGTATTATACTTTATTTTTTAGCTCTTCTATTAATTGATCCACTTTTTCGGGTGTTAAAAACTCTCTGAAACTATCACCCAATTGTAGCATAGGTGCATAGCCGCATGCACCCAAACATTCCACGCCACGCCAGCTGAAAAGCCCGTCGGCAGTGGTTTCGCCTTCTTTCACACCCAAACGTTTTTCTATATGATTACATAATTTTTCAGCACCTTCAATTGCACAAGGTCCGGTATGACAAACATCAAAAACATATTTGCCAGTTGGTTTGGTAAAATACATAGAATAGAATGTCGCTACTTCATATACTTCGATAGGTTTTAAGTTCATTACGGTAGCTACATAATCCATCACGTCTGAACTCAACCATCCATCAAATTGTCTTTGTGCAATATGCAATATTCTTAATAAAGCTGATTTGTGTTTTCCTTCGGGATATTCTCCCATCAAGCGTTTCACCAGTTGCATATTCTCTGGAGAAAATTCAATTTTTTGATCTATAGTGGTCATTATTATAATATATGCTTTGAGAATTTATTTATTAAAGTATTATATATATGTATTTAAGCATCCAACTCGCCAGCTATTACATTGAGCGAACTTAAAGTAACTACTGCATCACTCAACAAACAACCTTTTATCATTTCTGGATAAGCTTGATAATATATAAAACAAGGCCTGCGGAAATGTAAACGGAAAGGTTTCCTGCCGCCGTCAGACACCAGATAGTAGCCCAACTCGCCATTGCCACCTTCTACACTATGATATACTTCTCCTTTGGGCACATCCATTTCCCCCATCACTATTTTGAAATGATATATCAATGCTTCCATATTATTATATACATCATCTTTTGGAGGCAAATAAAATTCTGGAACATCTGCATGATAATCTCCTTCAGGCAAATTATTATATGCTTGGTTTATTATTTTTACACTCTCCCAAATTTCTTTTTGGCGTACTATATATCTATCATAAGTATCGCCTGAAATTCCAACAGGTATGATAAAGTCAAAATCCTGATAACTACTATAGGGATTCATCACACGCACATCGTAATCAACACCCGCAGCTCGGAGATTGGGGCCGGTGAAACCATAATTCAAACATCGTTCGGCATCAAAAGGACATGCATTAATAACACGATCCATGAACACACGATTACGTTCTGTTAAGTCACAAAACTCTTGAAATTTTTTTGGAAATTCAGCCAAGAATTTTTTAAGTTTTTGGTGAAATGCGGGAGAGAAATCTCTTTCAAATCCTCCTATTCTTCCTATATTAGTTGTGAGTCTAGCACCACAAACCTCTTCATATAATTCATATATCTTTTCACGCTCTTGGAACATATAAGTGAAACCCGTCAATGCTCCGGTATCCACGGCTATCACAGTATTACAAACCAAGTGGTCGGCGATGCGGGCAAGTTCCATGATGATAACTCGCATATAATCTACACGTTTTGGAACAGTGCAGCCGATTAGTTTTTCTACCGTCATATGCCAACCCAAATTATTGATGGGCGATGAGCAATAATTTAATCTATCTGTTAGCGGAGTTATTTGATTGAATGGTCTGTGTTCCGCAATTTTTTCAAAGGCACGGTGTATATAACCAACAGTTTGTTCGCTATGATATATTCGTTCCCCATTCATGGTCAATATATTTTGAAATATACCATGCGTGGCAGGATGCGTAGGGCCTAAGTTGAGGGTGGAAAATTCGCCTTCAAGGGTATCTATTTCTAAAGGTTCTGTGCTCATATATTATTTTATATAACGTTGGTCAAACTCTACACCATCATGTCCATCGCGGCCAAAGAAACGATCATCTTTATCGGTGCGGGTACCATCTTCTAGTTTATATTGTTTCAGCATCGGATGATAATCCATATCGTCCATATTTAATATTCTTCTCAAATCAGGGTGGCCTTTAAATTTGATTCCGTAGAAATCGAAAGTCTCACGTTCCATCCAGTTTGCGGCTTTAAACAAACTTGTAATACTATCAATATGCGGATCATCAATCGGCATAAAACATTTGATACGAATTCTTATATTTTTTCTCATTCCATGAAACATATATACCATTCCCAATTCGCGTCCCAGTTGGTCGGGATGGTGCATGCCACAAAGGTCGGTCATGAAATTGCATTGCAATACTTCGTCTGTTTTTATGAACTCAACCATCGGCAATAACGCATCACGATTTATTATAATAGTGAGCATGCCATAAGGTTCGTCGAACTCCAAAATTTGGTCGGCAAACTTGGTTCTTACATGGTCTAAAACTTCTTGGTTGGTCATTTGTAATTTACGATTTTGGTTTTACGATTTTGGATTTTTGCTGTCGCCGAACAGAATAATGTCTTACGATTGTTTTTAGAGCAAATTATATAATTAGCTGATTTGATAAGAATCTTTCAAAGCTTTGTATTCATTGCTGTTGCGGCGGTTTCCACTTTCGTGTTTCACCAATTCTTGTAATTTTATAATGCCGTCTATAATCTGTTCGGGCCGCGGAGGGCAACCGGGAACATATACATCAACAGGTATCACCTTATCAATTCCTTGTAATACTGAATAAGTATCGAAAATTCCACCGCTGCTGGCACAAGCACCAATGGCGATTACCCAGCGAGGTTCAGCCATTTGATCATATACTTGTTTCAAAACAGGACCCAATTTTTTGGCAATAGTTCCTGCTACCAACAATACATCTGCTTGTCTCGGACTAAAACTCATACGTTCCATTCCGAAACGGGCCAAATCGTAATTGGATCCCATAGTAGCCATAAACTCGATACCGCAGCAAGAGGTTGCGAATGGCAAAGGCCATAATGAGTTTGCCCTTGCTAAACCGATAATTTTATCTACCCCTGTAGCAAAAAAACCAGGACCTTCAAATCCATCGGGGGCGTTTACTGTCTTTACCATTATTTTTAGTAGTTAGTGGTTAGTAATTAGTGGTTAGTAATTAGTGGTTAGTAGTTAGTGGTGGTTTAGTATATTGTAGCCGTATGGTACTAATTACTGACCACTAACTACTGTTTTATTTCTCCCATTCCAAGGCGCCTTTTTTCAGCACATAAAAAAATCCAATCAAGAAAAATGCGACGAACATTACTACTGCCAAAAATCCGGGAGAGCCGAGGGATTTGAAATTGACGGCGTAGGGATAAAAAAAGATTACTTCCACATCGAACAATACAAACAGAATAGCAGTAAGGAAATACTTAACCGAGAATTTCACACGGGCATCCCCTTGGGCTTCAATACCACATTCAAAATTATCTGTTTTGGTAGAACCTTTACTTTTTGGTCCAAGCATGGGCACCAATACGAGTACCAATCCTACAAAACCTAAAGCTACAATACTCTGTAGCACAATGGGCATATAACTTGACGACGATGAATCTAACATGTTTTCTATTTTTGATTTTTTACGATGCAAAAGTACGAAAAGAAGTGAGAAAAAAAGAATAGAATTCGAGGATGTTTTTGAGGCTTTGACAGGCCTGATAAGAACTTGTTAATTGTTAGATTATAGCATTATACAAATACACTGCCCCGACAATTTGCAAAAGTGCCAACAACGGCACGCCCAATTTAAATTTCCATACTTGGGTTTTATGGTTCGATGGGAAGTGCATTCCCAAGAAGATACCCAAACTTCCCAAAAAAAATGCATGGAGCAGCAGTGCCTTTTCACTAATTCGGATTCTATTCTTTGCAGCACGGTATTTATCAATCCGCATCAGAATAAATGAGTATATACTGATGATTAAGATGAAAAGGAGGATGAATTTCATGGTTTATTCGTTTTTAATTATTAATATTCCCTACCCTTCCACAAATATTTTACCGGTAATATATAATAGATTGACAGCGCTAGATTGAATATAACTTGCATAAACTCATAAACTAAAATCTGTATATAACTGTAGGGCTGTTTTAAATAGTTAGAGAGAGCTATTATATGTATGCTTTGGATTATATATTTTATAAAAAAGAAGAGCAACCCTAGTTTCCAGTTTATAATACACAATAAAATAAGCATGACGGGATAAGCACCATAATAAAACAGGATTAATTTAGTTATGATATTTAATCCAGAAGCTCCGGTTAGCCAACGTTTGCGTTGATTGAACAATGTTTGTAATTCAGATGCAGGGTTTGTAAAATTCAAAGAGTTTTCATCCATTAAATTCAAGGAATCATACCCTTGTTTTCTTACGGCTGTGTATAATGCCAAATCTTCAGTAATAGAAAAATCAATTTGTTCATAGCCCCCTGTGGCAAAATAGGCCTCGCGTTTCACCGCCATATTATTTCCAACGGCTGTTGCGGGTATTCCGAAATTGGAGATAGCTTTGAGTATGGAAGAAAAATACAACCAATCATATTTTTGTAAGATAGAACTATCATTTTTTATCACGGTAGTTCCGCTCACAATTCCTACTTTTTCGCTGAAAGAATATAATATAGTTTTCACCCAATTTTTATTGACTATAATATCTGCGTCGGTCACGAAAAAATATTCACCTTTGGCAACGTGGGCAAGCTGTGCAAGCACATTGGCTTTTGCCTTGGCTTTGCCAACCCTTTCCCTAATGTGATAGAGATGGAATTGGATTTTAGTGGTATTATGAGCCCAAAAATTCTGCACTAATTTTTCTGTATTATCTTTCGAATGATCATTGCCAATTAAAACCTCTATTTTGTCATGCGGATAATCCATTTCAATAATACTTTGCAAACAATGTATAATATTGTTTTCTTCATTTCGTGCAGCAATTAATATAGAAATAAAAGGTTCAGTTTGTGTATCATTTTTCTTTGCATTGTCCATTACAAATGCCGAGACAAAAAACAGTACCTGCAAGCCGATAAGTCCGGCGGCATAGCCAAGCAGTATGGTTAACAGCACACTCATAGAGAATGAAATTGGTAGCCTAGATGACGGTATTTATCCAATAAATAAGGCAGTAATATTCTTAAATTATGATTGGCTTTTTTACTATCATGAAAAACTATAATACTTCCTGGTTTTATATATTTTCCCATTTTCTTTTTGCAAATTTCGATATCTAAGTCTTGGTCGAAATCAGCGGTGAGAAAATCCCACATTACTATATTATAATATTTTTTCAAATAATTAATCTGGCTCGTTTTAATTTTACCATAAGGTGGGCGGAAAAGCTTGCTGCTTATGCTATTTTCCGCTGTTGTGATATCATCATAATAGTTTTTATTTTTAGATAAAAAACCATTGATATGTTGCTGTGTATGGTTGCCCACTCCGTGCCCGTTTTGCAATACAGTATTATAGAGTTTCGGATATTTTATAACATTACTTCCTACACAAAAAAAAGTAGCTTTTGCCTGGTATTTATTTAATATTTCCAGCACATAGTCTGTCACATCGGGGCAAGGGCCGTCATCGAAAGTTATATATAATATTTTGTCGTCCACCTGTTTTTGCCAAATGAGTTGGGGGAACATTTTCATGATCCATTTTGGAGTGTGGTGGGTATAAAATTTCACAACAGTCCCGAATAAAATTCGGTAGGCAAATTTGGCGCATTTAATCTTTTTTTTAACCTCCATTTTTCAACACCCCGGATAATTTTTTCTAGATTTAGAACTTTTATCATCGAAAGACGTTGTAAACGCTATAATTTTGAAACCACAAAAATGAATAAGTCGCTATATATACTTTTCGCCATTTTATTGTTATATGTAAACACGGCAAATGCCCAACAGGTATGGAAGTTGGAAGACTGCGTGAAGAAAGCAGTACAAGAAAATTTCAGGATTAAACAGGCACAGCTCAATACACAAAGCAATGTATTGGATGTGAACCAGGCACGTGCCCAAATGTTACCATCCATCAACGGCTCAGGTACCCAGGCTTTCAATTTGGGTCGTAATGTGGATCCATTCACCAATACTTTTTCTAACCAAACCATCCGTTCAAACAATTTTAGTTTGCAGGCTAACTGGACCTTGTTCAATGGCTTTCAAGTGCAGAACACCATCAAACGTGAACAGTTCGACTTGCAAGCCTGGCAAGCCGATGAGAAGACTGCGAAAAATGATATCGCACTGCAAGTCGCTGGGCAGTATTTGCAAATTTTAATGAATAGAGAACTTGTTTTCACTTCAGGGAAACAGCTGGAGCTTTCGCAACTACAAGCATCGCGTTTGCAAAAATTATTGGATGCAGGAAAAATTTCGGAAGGCGAGTATTTGCAGCAACTTTCGCAGGTAGCCAATGACGAACTGAGTTTGGTGAATGTCAAAAGCAATTTACAGATGTCGTATTTATTGTTATGGCAATTGATGAATATGGAATCGGATACGGCGAACAGCATAGAGTCTCCTCCGGCACTAATACCAATGCGAGCAACAGCACGAAATCCCAAAGAAATATTTGATGCCATTTATCAAAACAGGCCTGAGATACAAGCAGCAACTTTTAAATACAGATTGGCCCAGACCCAACAAAAAATTTCGGAGGGTACACGTATGCCGCGGTTAAATTTGTTTGGGAATATATCTTCACTATATTCATCAACCAGAAAGGATATTACTGGTTTTAATTTTAATGGGTACAATATTATAGGAATTACACAAAGTACATTTGATACAGTAGTTACCCCGAAATTTGATTATGTAACTAAGACAACCCCATTCAATAGGCAACTACAAAATAATTTCGGACAAAATTTTGGACTTAGTTTAACGGTTCCCATTTTTAATAATTTGATAGCACATACTGCTGTTCAAAAAGCAAAAATACAGGCAAATCTTGCACAGGTAAATTTGGATCTGGCCAAGCAGAACTTATATAAAAGTATACAACAAGCTGTAATTGATTTGCAAGTGGCAGAGACCAAGTACGAAGCATCGCAAAAGAATTTTACAGCACAGCAAAAAAACTTTCAGGTGAGCAAACTTCGCTTTGAAAATGGAGCTACCACGCTTACCGATTTCCAACTGGCAAGTACCAATTATACTAGGTCGGAGAGTAATTTTTTACAATCGAGATATGAGCTTATATTTAGACAAAAAATTATAGATTTTTATATAGGCGAAGAATTAAAATTTTAATAAAAGTATTATATATATTGATATGGCAACTAAGAAAAAAAGTAAACTGAAATATTGGGTAATTGGCGGAGTTTTACTGTTGATTATTTCGATAGTGATAGCAGAAAAAATGGGAAGTAAAGAAGGAGCCAAAGTTTCTTCAGAAAAAGTGATGAAAAGAGATATTATAGAAACTGTAACTGCCAATGGAAAAATACAGCCCGAAACCGAATTGAAAATTAGTCCTGATGTGAGTGGACAGATTGTGGAGATGCTTGTGAAAGAAGGCGACTCCGTTATAAAGGGACAAGCATTGTGTAATATTAATCAGGATATGTATACGGTGGATGTTGACAGACAAAAAGCGGCATATCAAAATACCTTAGCGAGTGTGGAGTCCGCTCGTGCCAGATTGAAACAATCAGAAGCGAGAACCGAAAGCGAGACTGCAAATTTTAACCGAATGAAAAAACTGTTCGACCAAAAAGTAATCTCACAAGCCGAATGGGAAGCAGCACGAAGCACCTACCTAACTGCAATTTCGCAAGTAGAAGCAGATAAGCAAAGTATTAACGCAATGGAATATACGGTGAAGAGCTCGGAGGCCGGTGTACGTGAATCGCAGAAGCGTTTGAGCCGCACTACTATATATGCACCCAAGAGTGGAACCATTAGCAAACTATATAAAAAGCAAGGTGAAAGTGTAGTAGGAACGAACCAAATGATGGGCACCGATATTTTATCAATTGCCGATTTAAATTATATGCAAGTGTCGGTAGATATAAATGAAAATGATATCGTAAAAATTAAGAAGGGAGATACTGCAATATTTTATATAGATGCATTTAAAGGACGTAAATTTAAAGGACTAGTTACTGAGATTGGAACCTCATCAAATACAGCAATCACTACTACCGATCAGGTAACGAATTTTCCAGTTAAAATAAAAGTGCTACGCTATTCGTATTTAGATTTATGTACCACCGAAACGCCTTACCCGCTTAAGCCCGGACTCAGTGTAAATGTTGACATACAAACAAACCGAGTGAAGCTGGTATGGTCGGTTCCTATTGAAGCAGTGGCAACCCGTGAGCTGAAAAAAGAGGATGAAAAAACTACAGAAAAAGATAAGAAGAAAGACAAAAATAACAAGAACGATCAAGAAGAATCAAATACTGATAATGTTGCAAATACAGAAGTAAAACAAGATGTAGAAGAGATAGTATTTATTATAGAAAATGGTATCGTGAAAAAGAAAGTGGTAAAATCAGGAATACAGGATGATAATTATATACAAATAGAAGGACTGACAGGCAACGAAGAAATAGTAACCGGACCCTATGAAGCGGTTTCCAAGACTTTGAAGGATGGTGACAAAGTGAAGGTGGTGAAGAAGGAAGATTTGTTTGAGGTGAAGAAGAAATAGTAATCACTAACTACTGACCACTGATAACTAAAACACCAATTTCCAAATCGCATAATTCTTATTTTCCTGGGTAATCATCAGCATCTGGTCTTTGGTTGTTTGCCTTGATTCTATTGGGACTATCATGGTTTCATCATCGGCACTTTGGCTTAGGGAACGTTCTGTCATTTTACCATCTTCCATCACAGTTACTTCTATAATACCTGAACTTTTTCGGTCGAGTTTATTATAATAAAAAATAACTTTGTCAGGCTGCAACATACTCGTGAATGAGGAGAAAATCCCATCATCATTTAGGGTAGATTGATTTTTACTAATGGCTTCTTTCCAGCATAAATTCCCCACACTATCTAAGCAAACCAAAATAATTTCATTATATATATAGATAGTGCGGTAGGTGGGTTGCAAAGTTCCATTTACATAATAATTGGTACTTTGCTGGCTTGTATAAAATTTTTCGGCAACTAGCAACGTTTTACCGTTTTCAAATCGGTAGAAATTTTTTATATAATAGTCTTTCAAATCGGATGAGAAATAATATACCCGGTTACCCAAAAATTTTACGCGGTCGCTGTCATTAAAATTGTGGTTTTTTGTTTGCAGCAATTCTGGAGTTTGTAAACTGAATTCACAATGAAACATCCCGTCTATCTTATCTGACTCTGCCGGCCCTTCGAAACCTTGTACTATAATTTTATGCAGCTTTTTATCAAGCAAAAAAGTGGTTTGTTTTATATAATAACTTTCAGAAGGGATGATCAGCCGAGTCATCGTTTTTTCAGCATTATTATAATAGTGTAAACTGTGTTTGTATTTTAAAGGAATTTTGTGGTAAACAGAATCCAAATACTCAGTGCTAAGCATATAGAAATTACCCTCATTGTCAAGCTGTATTTCTTCAATATCTACATTGTCATTGGTATATAAGGGCACTACCGTAGTATCATAGAACAAGTTGCCTTCACCATCAAACACATTAATATTCATGGTAAATTCACCCATAGCATTATAGTCAGTATTAAACAATAGTGTTTTGTTTTTATCAGGGCTTTGGTCTATAATAAATTCACCATCGTCTTTATAACTTTTCAATGGTGTTTGAGCAATTTTTATAGGCTTGCCAATGGCTTTTCCATCATATCCATATTTTTCAATATATACCGTATTATTGGCTTTAACAATATCATGTCTTTTAGTAATCAACAATAAATGATTATCGAAGGCTAAGGTATGAATAATGCGGCTCTTGCGTGATGAAGGTTTTAGTTTAAAGGTTCCAAGTACTTGCATGGAATCAGAATATATTTGTATGTATATTTTTTTATTTTCGCTCTCATTTTTGGCAAATGAAAACACATTTTGATTGGCATTTTTTCCGCACCATGTAATATTTGCTTTGCTATTAAAAAGATATTCTGAAGAGGATTTGAGGATATTTTGAGCGTGGCAAAACGGGGGCAAACAAAAGCATGAGAAAAATAGGATATATATTATCCTGATTTTATTAAAGTATTTTGTTTTTGCCATCATGCTTATTGTTGTTCAGTTTGCAAAAATCCAATAGTACCTCCCAAATAATTTGACATAGTCGAACAAAAGTAGCGGCAAATGACGGATATTTGCACAATAAATTAATTGAAAATATAATTTTTATCTTGTGCCCAAAAACAAAAGGAAAATAATTAACGACCCTGTGTATGGCTTGGTAACGGTGCCTTACGACTTGGTGTTCGACATTATTGAAACGCCTGCATTCCAGCGGCTACGTAGGATTAACCAGCTGGGTATGACAAATTTGGTATACCCCGGTGCATTGCATACCCGCTTTCACCATGCCATAGGAGCCATGCATTTGATGCAGATGGCAGTAGAAAATATAAGATTTAAAGGAGTTGAGATATCTGAACACGAGGCTGAAGCCGCATCAGTAGCTATTTTGCTGCATGATATCGGGCATGGGCCATTTAGCCATGCACTTGAAAATTCTATTATAGAAGTGCACCATGAAGAATTATCGTTGGCCTTGATGGATGAGCTAAACGAAACTTTTGGTGGAAGAATAGAAACAGCGATTCAGATTTTTAAAAACCAATATCCCCGAAAATTTTTCCACCAACTCATTACTGGCCAATTGGATATGGACCGCCTGGATTATTTACGCAGAGACAGTTTTTATACTGGCGTATCCGAAGGCACGGTAGGTTTCGACCGTATCATACACATGCTGGATGTATATAATGATGAGCTGGTGGTTGAAGAGAAAGGCATATACTCGATTGAGAAATTTTTGTTGGCCCGGAGGCTCATGTATTGGCAAGTATACTTGCATAAAACTGTGATTGCAGCCGAGAGTTTGCTAATCAATATTTTAACCCGTGCCAAATATATATCGCAACAAGGCACAACACTTTTTGCCACGCCTACTTTGCAATATTTTCTGCAACAGAAAATCAACTCTGAACAGTTTAACAAAAACAAAAAAGATATATTAAGTCAGTTTGTGAAACTAGACGATTTTGATGTGCTTGCCTCTATCAAAGCATGGACAGATTCACAAGACGAGGTTTTGGCTCTGTTATGCCAATGGATGGTAGACCGCAATTTGCCAAAAGTGATTTTGCAAGACAGCCCTATTTCATCAGAAATGTTGCTGGAGAAACAAACACAAATTTCACAAAAATATGGAGTAAGTCTGCAAGACGCAGTTTATTTTGTATATGAGGGAACGGTATCCAATATTATCTATAACAATGAAGAAAAGGGAATTAAAATTTTGATGAAGAATGGCGAAGTCTCTGATTTTTCAAAGGTTTCACAACAATATAATATTCCTTCGGTAAATCAAACAATGGTGAAATATTATATGTGTTACAAGGCAAATTAAATAGTTTTTAAATCCCATTTTCAATAGCATCTTTGCACAAACAAAACAGCATGCAAATAACCGCAAAAATATTATCAGAACTCACGGGAGGTGAGCTTGTTGGGAATCCAGATGCGGTAGTAAAAGGTGTTTCTAAAATTGACCAAAGCGAACCGGAAACCCTCAGTTTTTTTGCAAATCCCAAATACGAAAACTATTTGTATACCTGCAAATCTTCGGTGGTATTGGTTTCAAATACATTTGTACAAAAGCAGCCAACGGAAGCTACCTTAATAAAAGTAGATAATCCCTATGTGGCCTTCACCACCTTATTGGAGCAGTATCACCAGCAACAAATGCCAAACTATATTGGCATTAGCGACAAGGCTTCGATTCATCCCGGTGCCATACTTGGAAATAATATATATATTGGCGATTTTGTAGTGATTGAAGATGGTGTAATGGTGGCTGATAATTCTATAATATACCCCCAAGTATATTTGGGAAAAAATGTAAAAATAGGATCTGATACCATCATATATCCAGGTGTACAAATATATTATAATTGTGAAGTTGGGAACCATTGTATCATACACGCCGGAACTATTATTGGGTCCGATGGATTTGGGCATGCGCCGCAGGACGATGGAACCTATAAAAAAATCCCACATATTGGCAATGTAACTATATATAACAATGTGGAAATAGGTGCCAATTGCACCCTGGACAGGGCCACCATGGGAAGTACCATAGTGAGAGATGGCGTGAGGCTAGACAACTTGGTACAACTCGCGCATAATTGCGATATCGGTGAGAACACTGTAATTGCAGGCCTTTCTGGCGTGGCGGGGAGTTCGAAATTGGGTACCAACTGCGTAATCGGAGCTCAAGTAGGCATAGTTGGTCATTTAACAATAGCTGCAGGTACGCAAATAGGTGGTCAATCTGGTATAATGAAAGACATTAAAGAGGAGAATAAAGCTTGGATAGGTTCGCCAGCTTATGAATTGCGAGAGTCATTTAAAATGCAGGCAGCCTATAGAAATTTGCCAGACTTGGTGAAACGTATTAATGAATTAGAAAAAGCAATGAGGCAATTGAAGCCATACGAGAATATATAATATTTGTACTATAAATGAATTTAAAACAAACAACTATAATAAAATCTACAACGCTTAGTGGTATTGGTCTTCATACAGGGTCGCATGTAACTTTGGAGTTTTGCCCTGCACCAGAAAATCATGGATATAAATTTCAGCGTATTGATTTGCCAGGCCAACCGATTGTAGAAGCTGATGTGGATTATGTAGTAGATGTAAGTCGTGGTACCACACTTGAAAAAAATGGCGCAAGGGTAGCTACTGTCGAGCATTGTTTGGCAGCTTTGGTAGGGCTTGAAATTGATAATGTACTTATTAAAATAGATGGTCCCGAAATTCCTATTATAGATGGTAGTGCTATGCCTTTTGTTGATGCTTTATTAGCCGCGGGTATTAAAGAACAGGAAGCAGAGAGAGAATATTTCAACCTAGCTCAAAATGTACATTATGTAGAAGAAGAACGTGGTGTAGAAATGATAGCCATGCCCCTCAACGATTATCGACTTACTGTGATGGTTGATTATAATTCCCCGGTTTTGGGAAGTCAGCACGCATCGCTTACCAGTTTAAAAGAATTTAAAAAAGAGATTGCTGCTTGTCGCACTTTTTGTTTTTTGCATGAACTAGAAGCCCTCTTAAAAAATGATTTGATAAAGGGAGGCGATCTCAATAATGCTATTGTAATAGTGGACCGTGTAGTTGCCGATGATGAGTTGGATCATTTGGCAGGTTTGTTTAATAAACCCAAAGTAGAAGTGCGAAAAGAAGGGATATTAAATAATGTGGAATTGCGTTTTCAAAATGAACCAGCTCGCCACAAATTACTTGATTTGATAGGCGATTTGGCACTTATTGGTATGCCTATCAAAGCACAGATAATGTCAGCCAGACCAGGGCATGCAGCCAATGTTGCATTTGCAAAAAAGATAAAAGCACTCATTAAAAAATCAAAGAAAAAAAGCGGAGCACCATTATATGATCCCAATATAAAACCGATACATGATACCGTTGCCATTATGAAAATGTTGCCGCATAAGCATCCGTTTTTAATGGTCGATAAAATTATTGAGATGACAGCAACTACGGTAGTGGGAATTAAAAATATCACACACGACCAATATTTTTTCGCAGGGCATTTTCCTGCAGAACCTTTGTTTCCCGCAGTTTTGCAAATAGAAGCGATGGCACAGGCCGGAGGGATTTTAATTCTAAGCCAAGTACCCGATCCTGAAAACTATGTAACTTATTTTGTGAAAATAGACAATGCAAAATTCAAAGACAAAGTAGTTCCGGGCGATACCTTAATATTAAAATTAGAATTGACACAACCCTTCCGTCGTGGATTGGCAGTGATGAAAGGCTCAGCGTACGTAGGTGATAAATTAGTATCAGAAGCTGAAATGATGGCACAAGTTGTAAAAAAATAATTATATATATAACAAAGTAAAAATGAAAATTTGTATAACAGGCGGGGCAGGATTTATTGGCTCACACGTGGTGCGTTTATTTGTGAAAAAATATCCGAACTATCATATATATAATTTGGACAAACTTACCTATGCGGGCAACTTGCAAAATATTAGAGATATTGAAAACGAACCGAATTATAGATTTGTGAAAGGTGATATCGTAGATAAAGATTTTATCACCCATTTATTTGAACAAGAAAAGTTTGACGGTGTTATACATCTCGCTGCTGAAAGTCATGTAGACCGTTCTATATCGAATCCACTTGAGTTTGTACAAACAAATGTAATAGGAACCGTTAATTTGTTAAATGCGTGCAAACTTATTTGGGGCTCTGATTATCATAATAAAATGTTCTATCATATATCAACCGACGAAGTATATGGAACCTTAGGCGATGATGATAAGTTCACCGAGCAAACAGCCTACGACCCCCATTCTCCCTACTCTGCATCAAAAGCATCGAGCGACCATTTTGTGAGGGCCTATTTCGACACCTACAAATTACCAATTAAAATTAGTAATTGCTCCAATAATTTTGGCACGCATCATTTTCCCGAAAAACTAATTCCTTTATGTATTCATAATATTAAAAACAATAAACCATTGCCTATATATGGAAAAGGAGAAAATATAAGAGACTGGTTATGGGTTGAAGACCACGCACGTGCAATTGATACGATATATCATAATGGTATACTAGGCCAAACATATAATATCGGTGGCAACAACGAATGGAAAAATATTGATTTGGTAAAGCTTTTGTGTAACCTAATGGATGGTAAGCTCGGCAGGGCTTCTGGTGAATCGCAAAAACTAATTACCTATGTAACCGATAGGGCGGGTCATGATTTTAGATATGCTATTGATTCCTCAAAATTACAAAATACGCTAAACTGGAAACCAACTGGAGACTTTGAAGGCGTGCTGTCGCAAACAATCGATTGGTATTTGCAAAACGAAGAATGGCTGCACAATGTAACAACAGGAAATTATCAAAAATATTACGAACAACAATATATCAATAGATCAATAAATAATTAAGCAGTATGAATAGAAAACTCATTTTATGCATTTCTTTGTTATTTGTAATAAAGGCTTACGCCCAAGAAAAAGACGGCTGTCACAATTCTATTGGTCTGTCATTGGGATTACCCACTGGACTTAATTACAAAACTTTTTTAACTGACAAATCCGCTTTAGATTTTGTGGGTGGAGTGCGTGCAGGTATCGATTTTAGTGATGTGTGGGTTACCGGCTTGTATGAAATGCATATAGATTTGAAAGCAGATGGTGCTAAATTTTATTATGGTGCCGGAGCATCGGTTCTATATTCAAATTTAATTGCAAACCATGTAGGCATGGGGGTAAATTTATGTGTGGGACTGGAATACAAATTTCCCGAAGCACCCTTTGTGTTCGCTGCTGACTGGTCTCCTATCATTTGGTTATATGGTCATAACAAAGAGTTCGATGGAATGTCAGGAGCTATTAAAGTACGTTATGTATTAAACTAAAGTATTATAGAAATGTTGTTACGCAAAAAGCCGGTTTTATGCAATTACTATGTAACGTATCGTTGCAATGCTAAGTGCGGTTTTTGTGATATCTGGGAAAAACCAAGCCCTTATGTTACCCTCGAAAACGTAGAACA
>Ga0114970_10000962_pt1 | contig 21712 bp, 18 predicted proteins | sample M_140205_XF_Meta_FD_87030 | JGI IMG/M metagenome (GOLD analysis project Ga0114970, IMG submission 87030) | Freshwater microbial communities from Lake Montjoie, Canada to study carbon cycling - M_140205_XF_MetaG | ecosystem: Environmental > Aquatic > Freshwater > Lake | place: Lake Montjoie...
AAATTATCCGCGCCTCCACTAATCGCGATGATGCGAAAGTGCGCTTGATGGCGAAGTATCCCCTCTCCGAACGCCAGACCAACGCCATCCTTGAGTTGCGCCTCTACCAACTCACGGGTCTCGAACGCGGTAAAATTGAGGCTGAGTACCTTGAATTGATGAAATTGATTGAGGAACTCCGCGGCATCCTCGGCTCAGAGGCCCGCTTGCTCGCTTTAATCAAAAAAGAATTGCTCGAGCTGCGCGATAAATACGCCTCTCCCCGCCGCACTCAAATTATCGATGATGCCGGTGAACTGCGCATGGAAGACGTCATCCCCAACGAGGGCTGCGTCATCACCGTTTCGCACCTTGGCTTTATTAAACGCACCCCCGTCGCTGAATATCGCTCCCAGAAGCGCGGCGGCAAGGGCGTCATCGGGGCTGAAACCTACGAGGAAGATTTTGCCGAACATCTTTTCACCGCCAGCACCCACGATTATATCCTTTTCCTAACCAGCATCGGCCAATGCCATGCGAAAAAGGTTTATGATACCCCCGAAGGCACCCGCACAGCCAAAGGTAAATCAATCTCCAGCTTCCTGCGTCTGGCCGAGGGTGAAAAGATCGCCGCGATGATTTGCGTGAAGGATTTTGCCGAGGATCGCTACCTCGTGATGGCCACTAAGAGCGGAGTTATCAAAAAGAGCTCACTCGCTGATTACGCTAACTGCACCCGCGAAGGCGGCCTGATCGGGATTAATTTAGCGGAAGGCGACACCGTTATCGGCACCGTGCTCACCACCGGTGAAAACGAGTTAATCCTCGTCTCCCACGAAGGGCTCGCTGTTCGCTTCCGCGAACGGGATGCAGAAACCAATGAAGAACTCTTCCGCGCGACCGGCCGAGCCACAGGGGGCGTCACTGGCATGCGCTTCAAACTCGACAGTGACTACCTCGATGTAATCGAAGTGGTCGACCATTCCGCCAAATTCCTTGTCGCTAGCGAAGCCGGTCTCGGCGTGCGCACGCGCTTTGAAGATTATCGCCTCATAAATCGTGGCGGCACTGGGGTCTGGGCGATCGACTTACCCGAGGATGGGTCGATCAAACTCGCCGGAGCGCTCAGCATTAAGGATACGGACGAAATTATGCTCCTCACCGCGAAGGGGCAGAGCGTCCGGTGTCCCGTCAACACGATCCGCGAAGTGAATCGTGGCGGCAAGGGCGTCCGACTTGTTACCCTCGCCGACGGCGATAAACTTCTGAGCATTGCCCGCATCGTCGAGACCGACGAGGAGCAAGCGGCTAACGCCGTCGCGGCCAGCGAGCCGCCGGGCGAACTGCCGCCCGCGGCGCCGTAACATCCGCTACTCCGCCCAAAAAGCGCGCCCTCCAGCGCGCTTTTTTGTGGCCGAAATTTTACACTCCGGCCTTGCCAAGCAATGGGCCGCGGAATTCCTTAAGGCTAATCTGATGTCTGTTCGCCTCTCCAGTTTACTCGATCCCACCCGCATCTTGCTCGATGTCCAGAGCACCAAGCGAACAGCCGCGCTCCACGAAATCGCCGCACTCTTAGAACCGCACCCCGATGTGGCAAATTTCCCCAGCTTCTACCAGGAACTGCTGGCGCGTGAGCGACTCGATACCACCTGCCTCGGTAATGAGATAGCCATACCCCACGCCCGCACCGAACACGTCAAACAGATCGTTATCGCTGTCGGCCGCAGCACCGCCGGCGTTCACTTTGAAAACAGTAACCAGAATGTGCGGCTGCTGTTTATTCTCGGCACCCCTAAATCAAATCCGGGCGACTATCTCATGCTCGTGGGCTCACTCTGCCGCCTCGTCAAAGATGCGCCCCATCGCGAAGCCCTCTTTGCCGCCACTACGCCTGCCGCCTTTATCGCCACCGTGCAGGAGCTGGAAAATAAAATTTTGGGGCCGCTTAACGAGTCGGCCTAAGCCCCGCGGAATCGCCCGACGGGCACATCACCCTGGGCTTGCCTCAGCCTCGGCCCGAGCCAATCTGAGTCCGTAGCTATGATTCATTCCTTCGTCTTCAGTGATGGTAAATTGGTGGGCCGCGACCTCGAGCTCGAGGCCTTGCGCTTAGTGCGCGGCGACAAAGGACTCATTTTATGGGTCGATCTCGATAATCCCACCGATGAAGAAATCAAAACGATCCTCGAAGGCGTGTTTCAATTTCACCCCCTCGCCATCGAAGACTGCGTGACCCCCAGCAGTTTACCTAAAATTGAGGATTACGAAGATTATCTCTTCCTCGTCACGCATGCCGTAGATTTTTCCCGGCAAGACAAATTCGCTTCCACCGAGCTCGATCTTTTTCTCGGCAAAGAATTTCTCGTCACCTTTCACCGCACCCCGCTGCGCTCGGTCACCACGCTGATTGAGCGCTTGGCCAAAAATACCGCCCCCGGCCCACGGGGGCCCGATCGCTTGGCCCATACCGTGCTCGATTTACTCGTAGATAACTACACGCCGATGCTCACCGAATTGCACGGTGAACTGGAGGAGATCGAAGAAATTGTCCTCAGCCAAGCATCCGATAAGAAGCTTGTGAGCGAACTGCTTCAAGTCCGCGGCGACTTCACTAAGTTGCGGCAAATCATCCGGCCGCAGCGGGAAGTGATCGAGCGACTGGCCCGCGGTGATAGCAAAATGATCCGCGCAATTCTTTTACCTTACTATCGAGATCTACGCGATAACCTCGCGCGCTTAGAGGAAACCGTGACCGGCTATCATGATCGGCTCATGCTCGCTTTTGATATTTACCTTAATAAGGCCGCTTTTGAAGCGAACGAAGGGATTAAATTTCTTACGGCACTCACCGCGGTGACCTTACCTGCGGTGCTTGTCGGTGGTTGGTATGGCATGAATTTTGACCACATGCCTGAGCTGCGCTCCCCACACGGCTATTACTATGCCTGCACCTTCACTTTATTGAGCACCTTAGTGATGGCGATTTATCTGAAGAAGAAAAAGTGGTTCTAAGGCGTTTAGCCGGTTGCGCAAAAATTAACTCGTGCGCGCAGGCTTCCCGCTTGATCGCTAATATTATTTGGTAAGTCTTTAGAAATGCACATCCCTGCACGTTTGGCTCTTTTTACCTTATTTATTTCCATGATGCTTGTCTCGGCGCTCGCTGAAGACTCCGCTGCTGATGAAAAAATGCTGCGCGCACTTTACACGGCCGCACTCACCAACAGCCCTGCATATGAACAATTGCGCGAGTTAACGACAAAATATCCAGGCCGGCTTGGCGGTTCCAAAAATCTCGCGGGGGCCGTTCAATGGGGCCAAGCAATTCTCCAACAAGCCCGCGTTGATCGTACTGAATTGCAACCCGCCATCGTTCCCCATTGGGAACGTGGTGCCACCGAGAGTGTCCGCTATTATCCTCAACTTACGGACACTGCGATTCCCCTCACCGCTGTCGCACTCGGTGGATCTGTACCAACACCGAGCACCGGCTTGCGGGCGCGCGTGATTGAGTTGCACACACTCGCTGAACTCAAGACAGCCGACGTGAAAGGCAAAATTGTCTTTTTTAATCGCCCGATGAACCCGAGCTACATTGCCACCGGCCATGCCTACGGCGAAGCGGGCGATCAAAGAAACCGCGGACCCGGCGAAGCGGCTCGTTATGGCGCCGTCGGCGTACTCGTCAGGTCGCTCACCTTAGCCCACGATGACATTCCCCACACCGGCCACACCGGCTACCTGCCTGACGTTCCCCGCATTCCAGCGGCCGCGCTGAGCACGGTGGCCGCCGATCTCTTCAGCCATGCGCTAAAAAATAATCCAGCCCTGACCGCTGAGCTAATCATTAACTCGACTTGGTTCGAACCCGCGCCTTCCCACAACGTCATCGGCGAACTCACTGGGCATGCCCATCCCGAGAAAATCATCCTCGTCGGGGGACATCTCGATTGCTGGGACATTGCGCCCGGCGCCCATGATGACGGCGCGGGCTGTATCCAGTCGATTGAAGTGCTGCGCTTGTTAAAAGCGGTGGGCTATAGCCCGCGCCACACGATTCGCTGCGTTCTATTCACTAATGAAGAAAACGGCTCCGGAGGTGCGAGCGCGTACGCCACGGCAGTTAGTCAGAAAAAAGAGCCCCATTTACTTGCCTTGGAAACGGACAACGGCGGCTTTCAACCGCACGGCTTCAATCTCGGAAACCCGGCGGGCAATGCCCATTTGCGCGCCGCTCGCTGGCAGGCACTGTTTGCACCTTACGGTATTTATAATTTTCAAAAAGGCACGGGTGGTGCCGACGTTGGACCCCTGCTCGCTTATGGGACCACCGTCGCTGGCCTACTCCCCGACTCACAGCGCTATTTCGACTATCATCACACCACGATCGATTCGATCGATAAGGTGAATAAACGCGAACTCGAGCTCGGAGCGGCGGCCATGGCCGCTCTCGTCTACCTGGTGGATCAACACGGACTTTAAACGGATAGGGTCGTTCCCGGATTGCGCGGGTACCGAACGATCGCCAGTGTCGCGCTCGTGTCCTCGCCTCCCCCTTGCTCTTCGCCGAGTATTCCGCGCTACAACATCCTCGGTGTCGGCGTATCGGCATTATCCCTAGAGGCCGCCCGCGACCTCGTACTCACCGCTCGGGGCCAGAAGAAATTAGGCTACATCTGCCACGCCACGGCTTACGGAGTTAACGCCGCGCGCCATGATCTCGATTTTCGCGCTACCCTTAATCAATCGTGGCTCACCCACCCCGACGGCATGCCCTTAGTCTGGCTGGGGCACTGGCACGGACAGCGTGCCATCACCCGGGTTTATGGCCCCGATTTAATGTTGGCGGTTTGCGCCGCCGGTCGCTCGGTTGAGCTGAAGCACTATTTCTACGGCGGCTCCGCTGGGGTGGCCGAGTTATTGCGCGAGACGCTCAGCCACCGCTTCCCAGGCTTAAAAGTCGTCGGCACTTTCACTCCGCCTTTTCGTGCCCTCACGGTTGATGAATTTAGTCGCTGGCAAGCCGATGTCACCGCCACTGAGCCAGACATTATATGGGTAGGGCTCAGTTCTCCCCTGCAGGAAAAATTTATGGCGCAACACTGGGGCGAATTAGACGCCGGCCTCCTGATTGGGGTAGGCGCAGCTTTTGATTTCCACTCAGGCCGTGTGCCCCAAGCCCCGCGCTGGATGCAACGCACTGGCCTTGAATGGCTCTTTCGCCTGAGCACTGAACCGCGCCGACTGTGGCGCCGCTATCTCATTCAGAATCCTCTTTTTGTACTGCGCACTCTCGCCCAACTGTCTGGGGCGAGGCGCTATCCCCTCGATTAAGCGAGAGGGTAGGCCTACCACAAATTTCCCTGCTGTAAGGCGCTCCGCTTGTCACCATCGAGCGTGCTCATCTGTAAAAGCCAAGGGATCGTCGCTTCCCTAAACTCTGGCCGCGCCAAAAATGAACGCAAGAGGAGCGCGCCCCCGAGCGCATCATACAGCGCGGCGTGATATTGCTGCCGCCCCACCGGACAATGCCTCTGCGCCAACGCATCTAATTCAGCCTGCAATCCACCGGCGACAACCAGCTCCTGCAATTTTCCGTCACCGAGGGCCGGAAAAAATTGCGGGTAAAGTCGGCCCGTATCGATCCACGGACCCCACTCGGTGGTCATCTGCCCAGGTCGGGCAAAATCTGGCACCGTCTGCGGATAAGCCCAAACGGTTTTGAGGAGATAGTTTTCCGCCTGAGCAAAATGAGCAGCCAACGGCCCGCTGCGGCGTAGCCCTGAAAAATAATCCCACTCATCTTTGAAGATAGCTGAGGCCGCTATTTGCTCTGCACGTAAGCCATGCACCGCCGTATCTTCGACGCTGACGCGGCCCACCGCTGCGCAAAAACGGGTCTGCGTGGCGGTAATTTCACCCCCGCGCAACGTAACGACCCCAAATTCAATAATTCCCGAGGTCGCGTTGCCCTCAAAATCGATAAAGTGAATCGGTTGATCAGCCCAGGTCATGACAAACAATCCCGGTGCGACCAGCTAACTCGCCTTACCGTTTGGGCTGCCACGCCGCGGTTACGATAGAAGAAAATCCTCCGCGCGCTTTCCAATTGGCGATGATAGTCATACTCCGCGGCTTCAGCGCGGCCCCCAAATCATCACAAATCTTATTGGTCGCTGCTTCAAAAAAGATGCCTTCGTTGCGATAGGCATGAAAATAAAGCTTCAATGACTTTAGTTCGACGCAGATTTTATTGGGCACGTAACGCACGGTGATAGCCGCGAAATCAGGATGACCGGTCATCGGACACACCGAAGTGAATTCATGATGCGTGTGCTCAATGACGTAGGCACGGCGCGGCGCGGGATTAGGGAAAGTTTCGAGGATTTTTTTATCGGGCATGGTAAAATAGATACTGAAAGGATGAACCGCTGAAAGGCTGAAATTTTGCCTGACGCCGGAGGCGCAGGCGGCAGGCCTAACGTCCAGCGCTAGGTGGCGGTTTCAACGTAACGTTGCTCACGGATGACGGTGATCTTGATCGTGCTAGGATAATCAAGCTCTTGTTCAATTTTCAGCCGCAAAGTCTTAGCGAGGGCGTGGGCTTGATCGTCAGTGACGATCGTGGGGTGCACCAGCACGCGTACTTCGCGACCAGCCTGAATCGCAAAAGCTTGCTGCACGCCGGGCATGGTCAGGGCTAATTTCTCCAGGCGCTCCAAGCGCTCAATATAAGAAGTCATCGATTCAGCCCGTGCGCCTGGTCGCGAGGCGGAAATAGCATCGGCCAAAATTACTAAGCCAGCATAAACCGTCTCGGGCTTAACTTCCGCGTGATGAGCCGCCACCGCGTTAACGACAATCGCGGTTTCGCCGTAACGACGAATAAAGTCAGCCCCGATTTGCGCATGACTGCCCTCGTATTCGCCTTCAATCGACTTGCCGATATCGTGGAGCAAACCCGCGCGCTTAGCGATCTGCGGCTCGAGTCCCAGTTCCGACGCCAGCATGGCGCAGAGCTGCGCTACTTCGATGGAATGATCGAGGACGTTTTGAGTGTAGGAAAACCGAAAGCGCAGCTTACCGAGCAGCTTGATGCTCTCCGGATGTAGACCGGAAATTTTGAGCCGATCCACTGCCTCCGCCCCCATTTGGGCGATATGCAATTCCATATCCTGCCGCGCCCGATTGACGAATTCCTCAATGCTCGCGGGATGAATTCGCCCATCCTTCAGCAGCGCTTCGAGCGCGAGCTTGGCGACTTCTCGCCGGACCGGATCGAACGAAGAAATGAGCACCATTTGCGGCGACTCATCAATGAGCAGCGTGGTGCCGGTGGCGGCCTCGAAGGATTTGATGTTCCGGCCCTCTCGCCCGATGATGCGGCCCTTCATCTCCTCGGACGGCAACTGCACAATCGTGGCGGTCAGATCATTGTTGGGCTTGCTCACGAGCCGCTGCATCGCGGTAACCACAATGCGCTTACCTTCCTGCGCGATATCTTGCTCGGAACGTTCCAGCAGTTCCTTGCGCAATACACGCAGCTCCTCTTGGCATTCAAAGGTAACTTCCTCCCGCAACTGCTTGCGAATTTCTTCGCCATCGAGTGCGGCCACGCCTTCGAGTCGTTGGCGCAAGCGCTTTGATAGCGAGCGCATCGCCTCGCGCGCTTGGGTGAGCGCACTCGCCTCGCGGGTGAGCCGCTCTTGCCGTTGCTCTAATTGATAATCGAGCAAGCCAATGGATTCTTCATGCGAGCGAATTTCGCGAAGCATGTGCTCAATTTCAATCTTACGACGATCGAGGTCGCGCGTGAGTTCGGACTCACGCTGGCGAATCACCTCATCGGCCTTGCTGATGAGTTCTTGCGCGGCGACAGCCGCTTCACGCTTAGTAAGCTCGAGATGCGCCGCCGCACTCTGCGCAGATAAACGCCGCGTCTGGCGAGTGAGGAACCAGATTAAGCCGAGCCCGACTAAAATTCCCGCAATGACGGCGACCAAAAAAGCCCCCAACGAAAATTCCGCTCCCGCAGGCGGTGCAAGTGGCTTAAGTGCGGCGATGGCGTTCAACATCAGAAGGACGGCCAAACTACGAATGAGCCACCGCTTGGCAATACCGCAAAAGGCGACCCATCAGGCTATGGGCTAGCCGTAGGCGGCAACCCCAAGGGCAGCTGAAAAGTGGTCAAAGTGCCGTCGAGCACCGCCTGCATCCGCGCGAGTGCCGCCGCCTCACCATCAGGCGCCAGCGTTTGCACGACCACGTAAGCCCAACGATGCGCCTGCCAATGGCAGAGTCGATCAAGGGAAGTATCGACGATGCGCTCGGTATTGGAGGCGACAATTTTATCTGAGCCCACAAACCAATAGGCCATGAGTGCGGGCACCTTGATCTTCCCACCCTGCTTCGGGCGAAATTCTCGTTCAATGGACAATAGCGTCGCGGGCACGGCCGCGTTCGTAGGACTTGGCCGTTGTGCTGATGGCGACGGGATTGATGGCCAAGCAAAGGCGTGCGTTGCGCGCTGCGTAATTGTCCACCCTTGCCCCACCAGACAAATCTCAGGGCGATGAATTGAAGTGCGATCACGCCCACTGAGCACGATTGAGAGGAAGACCCGCTCGTTAGGCCGCTGCAGTGAGACATAATTTTTTCGTGAAAATCCCGTATCAGCCGGCAACACTTCGCGTTCGATCGCCGAAATATCGGCGGCCTGTCCCTCCCACTCAGAACCAAGATAAGCCGGCAGCGTGACCGGATTCACCCCATCAGCCGCCAGCTTGATGCCGACCCGCGGACTAACCGCCATCACATCCACTTGGTGCGCGACGATACTCACGGCGAGTGCCGCCACACTCACCACGCCGGCAATTATCCAAACCCGAGAAGCCGAACTAAAGTAACCCAGTGGCTTACTGCCGAGCGCAGGCGCCGCCGCCGGAGAAGTTTCCTGGCTCTCGGCTGAATCACAGGATCGGGCGAGCTGGTACTTTTGCAGCAACCACACCGTCATCTGCACGAGGCCGAGCACGATGACAAAGACCCCCACGCCCATCACGCGATGGGTCATTTCGCCGGCGCCCTGTCCCCGCCAAGCGGCGGCGGCAATAATAGAAAAAATTCGCACGACATTACCGAGAAAGGCGTAAGGAAAACAGAGCAACCCGATCAAGGCGCGCCACCACCATGAGCGGAAATTTAAATAACCCAGCAGCAGCGACAGCGCCGCGAGCGCCATCAATGAACGCAGGCCCGAGCACGCCGCTGCCACGTCGTATTGATAGTGACCATCAGGCGAGAGGAGTTGCGTGCCATTGCGAATCACATCGATGTGCACGAACTGCGCGAGGTGCCACGCGGTATCGATGACGCCCATGCGTAAATAAAATCCTAAGGTATCCAGCACATTGAGCGGGATAGCGAAGAGCAGAAAAGCGAGTGGGAAGATCGCTGACCGACCCCACCGGCGCCCGCCGGCCAGCGCGAGCACGCCCCACCCAAAAACCAGCAACCCCCCAATGGAAATGCGGCCCTGCTGCATAATATAGCCGAGCAGATGCAGCGCGAGCCCAGCCAGCATCGCAACCAGAGGCCGCCAAGCCAGCTCGCTGGTTTGGGTCATTTTACTGAGCCGCAAATTGCGCGCAAACAGCCACCCACTGATCGCCAGAATCAACCACCCGTGCTCGCTTTCTGCCTGCGGATCGACCCATTGCGAAGCCCACCACCAGAAAAGCGAAGCAGTTTTGATATAACCTCGCGCCGAATTACCAAAAAACTGAAATACGACGAACCCAGCAAAGATACAGCCTAAGGCTGCCGTCAGCTGAGCGGAACGCCGGTTCACTTGTTTTGTAGCTGGATTGCTCACAGTTGCCGCCCATCATCTCGGGTCCCGCCCTATTTCCAAGCCGAAGATGAAGCTCCTTGTTTTAGCTCAGACCCCGCCGCCCCTGCACGGGCAAAGCGTGATGGTGCAAACCCTTGTCGAGGGCCTGCCAAGCCACGGCATCGAGGTTTACCATATCAACTTAAGTCTGTCGCGTGATGCCGCCGACATTGGCCGCTGGCGTTTCGGCAAGCTAGCCGCTGTGGTTGACGCCTGCCTCCACACGATTGTCGCGCGTTTCACCCAAGGCTGCGACACTTTGTATTATGTACCGGCCCCGGCCAAGCGAGGCGCCCTTTATCGCGACTGGGTGATTATGCTACTTTGTCGGCCCTTCTTTAAAAAACTTGTGCTGCACTGGCACGCGGCTGGGCTGGGCGACTGGCTAGCAACTCGGGCTAATTACTTTGAACGCCGCTGCACTCACTGGTTGTTGGGCCATGCCGATCTCGCCTTGGTGCTGAGTGCAAACTTGCGCGCCGATGCGGAAGCGCTCAGTCCCAAGAATATCGCGGTCGTGCCCAACGGCATCCCCGATCCAGCTCCTGGTGAGCGCTCGGCCCAATCCGGCCACCCGTTCCAGGTTTTATTTATCGGCCTGTGCAGCGAGGAGAAAGGGCTCTTTGCCACCGCCGAGGCCGTGCTCGCGGCCAATCGAGCGATGCCGGCACCAGCCGCTGAACCAAAGTTCACCCTCATCGCCGCGGGAGCGTTTCCCGATAGTGCGACCAGCGCGCGATTCCACGCTCTATGCGCGCAACACCCCGATTGTCTCCGCTATGTTGGGTTAGTCCATAGCACCGAGAAAGCCCACTGGCTACGAACGAGTCACTGCTTGTGCCTACCCACTTACTATCAAGCCGAGGGCCAACCCCTCGTGCTCCTCGAAGCCATGGCCTACGATCTTCCGATCATCGCCACGCGCTGGAGCGCGATACCCGACATGCTGCCACCAGCAGCAATCCTAGTGGAACGAGGCGATGCGAATGAGTTGCTTGCCGCGATCAACCGTCTGGCGGAAAAGTCGCCTCCCCCAGGAGTGCTGCGCCAACATTACCTCGCCCATTACACCACAGACCGCCATCTCCAGCGGCTAGCTAAGGTCTTACAGCCTCAAAGTGTCGCGTAAACCTCGGACCACTGGGCAGCAACTGCCGCAATCCTGAACCGCCCCAGATGTTGCGGATCAGCTTGCAGTCCCGCCCATGCTGCGGGAGCCAGCATTGCCGTCAGCTGCTGAGCAAGCGCAGGAACATTGTCCGGTAAAACCAACCAGCCATTTTCCCCCTGGCGGATCAAGTCATCGGGGCCGCCGCCGCGAGCGGCAATCACCGGCACCCCAGCGTAAAGGGCTTCGAGTGCTGTCATAGAAAATGACTCATGATGAAATGGTACGACAATGGCATCGATCTCTTGCAGCCAGCCAGCGATCGATGTCTGCCAGCCCAGCCAGCGCACCCGTCCCTCCAGACGATGCTCGGCGGCAAAAACTTTTAATTTTTGGGCAAACTCAACTGAGTCTGCATCGCTCGTTGGATCACCAGCATACCAAAATTCAATCTGAGCATCAGCGGGCAAACCGGCTAGCGCCGCTAACACTAGATCCCATCGCTTGTTGGCTGTGAGCTGGCCAGCGCCGCCGATCCGCAGCGGCCGATCTTGCGGTGGCTGCCGCATAATGAGTGCCGGCACACCAGGTAAGCCATTGGGCACACAATCACGCCAATCACTATTTTCTTGTTGGTAGTAATAGCGGATCATCGCCGGAGTTAGCCAACGCAGCCGTCGTCCAAGCATCGCTTTAACTGCTCGATAGAACCAACGCTGCTGACCGTAGCAGTGCACACTCACTACCACGCGAGGTTCTCTAAACCAGCGCAACCACAGCGCGACCAGAAGGCCCGCCCGCGAGTGGCCATGAAAGATCCGTCCAGAATCAGCACGCAGCCAGTCGCGCACCTGCTGCGCAACAACCCGCGCACGCCAAAAATTCACAATGTTGATTTTTTCTCCTTCGAGCCTGCAGAATTCCATGACATCAAGCGATGGTTTGACCGGACGCTGAAACCCTTGGTTAACACCGAGAATGCAGTGGAAAATACCCGTATCAGCTAAGTGGCTAATGCCCGTCATGATGCCGCCCCGAGCCTGATCATAGCCGGTATAATGCAAAACAGTTACTGGGCGATCACTAGGCATAATTAGGGAATTTCCTCAGACCATCGGCCACGTCGACCCACAACGGCATGCGCCCAACCAGTAAAAACAGCCCTCATCTTTTCCCGACGATCTGTACAGAAAAGCAGTAACTTAATCAGATCACGGCCATAAAACCAGGCATTGCGGACCACCCACTGAGGATCAAAAAAACCAAAATTTGCGTAAAGAATGAGGAGGTTGCGCGCCTGATAATAACGACGCGGCGCAGGATAATCATTGATTCGTGGATTGCGCCATAACCACCGAATTTGCTGATAGTGCCCCATCGCATGATCGAGAATGACCCCGCGAACCTCGAGCACCAACCAACCGGCCTGCCGGCACCGCAGATAGAATTCAAAATCGACACAATCTATAAAGAAATCATCCCGAAATCCACCGACCACCTTCAGCGCAGCAACCGAGACAAGATTGCCTGATGCTGCTGTAACCCGAACGGGAACATCACCGATCGGCACCTCGCGGATGGGGCCGGTGGATGAATAGATGAACCCCAAGTGGCGGTCACGATAAAGGGGTGCGAGCACCGCGACACGGTCTCGCTCTGGAAAAGCCGCATGGGCGGCCAGCAGTCTAGAGAAATACTCATCAGGAATACGGCTGTCCTGATCGAAAGTGGCTAGCCATTCATAGCCCGTAGTAAGAGCACGCGCGATTGCTTGGTTAAAGGCTGTCGCGATACCTAGATTGCGGGGATTATTTATTAACTCAACCGCTGGATGCTCAGAGTAGAAAGCCAAGAGAGCTCGGCTTTCGGCCGTCGACTCATTATCTACTACAATCACCCGCGCCACTTGACGAAGAATCGCTGCGATATGCCCCTGCACCTCCAGTTTAGGACGGTAGGTGACCATGATGGCGCAGATTTGACCGCCCGCGAATGGCTTAGTAGTGCTGATCCCTGCGGCCCGAATGGACATACTGAAGTCATGCATAAAAAGAATGCATCGCCAAAAACAAAATGCCCCGCAGCCTTGCGATCTTAATGAAGTTTTTGCCTGACAACTTCCGACAACGGTTGTTGCCGATCATTTTATCTCAAGGCTTCGGGCTAGTCTGCGGCATCATGGGTGTACGGCTGACCTCACGATGGGTGGACCCCACAGATTACGGCTACTATGGCATTTTTGTGAGCCTAATTCCGCTAGGGGCAGGCGTAATTTATATTGGCTTAATCAAGTTCACGAGCCGGCACTGGCAGGGCGACCCCGATCCAGCGGGCTTACTTCAGCAAATATTTCGGGCGACACTCTGCAAAATGCCTTGGCTAGGCCTGGCCTCTGTTTTAATTGCTGCGCTAGCCGCGCCCAATCATCAGGTGCTTTATGGGCTGCTGTTTTTCGTCAGCGCATACCTGTTCAGTTTGACTGGGCTTGCTCAAACGGCGCTTCAGGCAGCCCGTGAACATTGGCGCGATCTTGGCCTATCGGCCGGACTTTCATTCACGCGCTCATTTCTTCCCCCCCTATTCTATTATATGAGCGGCGGGGGCATCAGCACCCTCTTGATCGGCTTTTTCAGTCATGCGATGATTGGTCTGCTGGTGGCAGGTAGTAGTCTGCGCCGCTGGCTGGCCTGGAATCCACCGCCGCATCGTCGACCGGATCTGCCCGCTCAATATACTGGAGTGCGTTTTATTATCCCCGCCATCGTGGGCTGGATTTTATTAGGATTAAATCGCTGGCTCGTCGCTTATTTTTTCGGCGCTGAAATTTCTGGCTACTTTACTCTCGCCAGCAACATAGGGCTGATTTTGCCCGCCATGCTGAGCATGATTATGCAGCAATATTATCAGCCCAGTTGGTTTGCTGCTCATTACGTCAGCCGAGAAGATCGCCAAAGATTATTACGGAGCATCGATCAGATCGCCTTGCTCTATACAATCTTAGCGCTCGGCTTGTCCGTCGCGCTGCATGCCGCGTTACCCCTCTTGGTTGGGTCAGTCATTGGGATTAAATATCAAGCGGCTACGGGCTTTGTACTTGTTACCGGTTTATCGACAATCGCGCTTTCGCTCTGCACCTTTTATCATCTGCTGCTCTTATCCGCAAAACGTGAATCAGCTTGCACGAAGGTCGATCTCAGCGGCGCAGCCTGCTTGATTATTGGCAGCTTAATCAGTGCGGCAGCCGGCCTAGAATGGCTCAAACGTTGGCTAATTATTTCACCGGCTGTGCCCTGGCTAGTGAATCGTACACTCGCCCGTCGCGCTTTATTTCTCCCAACCTAAGATAAGCCTAGTGAGTTGCTCCAGAGTTGCGCCTTCAAGACAGGACAGCTGTGCTCACCGCCATGGAACCGCGCCTGCGCATTTTTCTATTCAGTCTCGGTGCCGCGGCCTTAGCTGCCTGGGTCGGTTTCGCGTTAGCGAATGAGGAATATTTGATGGCTACGCTGACCGCGGGCAGTGCGTTGTGGATTATCTTTGCCTGGTCTCGCGGGCCGCTCGCCGAGACTTGGTTACTCAGCTTTCTTTTTTTCGGTTACATCATCGGTAATCGCGGCTTCGCTCAGATGGCCCCGCTACCAGGATTACCCTTGTTCTTCAGTGAACTGAGTTTAGCCGGCTTACTGGTGATGACCGCCCTGCGCGGCGCCCTGCAACGTCAACTGCCCCTGCGTCGCGACTGGCTCAATGGCCTATTGCTTTTCTGGCTAGCTCTCGGGGTCGGCCGACTCGGGTGGGATTTAAAGCGCTACAGCTTTTTCGCTCTGCGCGACTTCGCCATGGTCTATTACCTAATTTATTTTTTTGTGACTCAGTTTTTGGCGAACCATGCACCTTCCCGCCGCTTACTTCACATCGCCATGCTGCTTACTTTTGCCCTACTGCCTCTGACAGGACTATTCAGCACGCTATTTTCTGAATTTTTCATTTCCAACCTGATCCTAGGCGGCGTACCGCTGATTTTCTATAAGGGCGACCTACTCGCGACCTTTCTCTTCACCGGCTACATTATTCTTCTGCCAGCTGGGCGACTCCACTGGCAGGATAGTTGGTGGCGCTGGCTGACAGCCCTGGCTTCGCTGACCTTAGGGCTGACCTTAACCTCCCGCTCCAGCATGGTCGGCCTGATGGTGGCCATCGGTTGGTTGGCCTGGGCGGGGCGCTGGCGACCGTTGCGCGCGCTCATCGCGATCTGTACCGTTGGTCTGCTCGCAGTAACTGCTTATGCGCTGCTGCAGAAAAAAGACTTCAACCAGAGCAAGGCCTACGCTGTGTATGAGGCGGTTGTCTCAATTGCTGATTACAGCGGCACGCGCAATTACCAGAACGACCTGACCAATGACAAAGGTGACAATAACCGCTTCCGTCTCATTTGGTGGAAAAATGTCGCGGAAGAAACCTTACAGACTGCACCCGCACTCGGTCAGGGCTTTGGCGCTGATTTAACTCATGGATTTTTGCGGGAATATTATGCCACGTCCAATGAGGATTTTACGGCACGCAGCCCGCATAATATTTTTATGACGACCCTCGGCCGGATGGGTCTGGTGGGCTTCACCATCTTATTGGGCATTTATTTTGTGCAGGCGCGCTCGACCGCTCGAGTTGCGCGCGCCGCGCGCGCTGATCCAACGCACGCTGAGGCCATGTCCCTCCAAGCCGCGGTTTGGGTGGTAATGATTAGCGCCTGCCTCGGGGTAGTCCTCGAAGGTCCGATGGGAGCCATCCCCTTTTGGATTATGCTAGGATTAGCACACCATGCCGCCACTGCGCCGTTGCCAGCGGACTCCGTGTCAGTTTAGCTACGAGCCTATTTTATGGAGAAGGCCTCGCGCAGCATTGATCTGAGTAATTTCTTCAAGGTCACCACGCGTGAGCGCTTCGACTGGATGACGCCCGTTTGCCTAGTGCTGCTAGCGACCTTCGGGGTATTTTTCATCTACAGCGCCCAAATGGCTAGCGGGCGCGAGCAGTGGGAACAGCAAATCGTGTGGCTGATAGCTGGAGCGATTCTGTACACGGCAACCGCTCTCCTGGATTATCGCCTGTGGCTGCGCTGGTCGCATTGGGTTTATCTTTTCAGCCTCGTTCTGTTATTATTGGTCCTAGTTCCAGGAATTGGCGAAACCCGCGGCATGGGGGCCCGACGCTGGCTAGGGATAGGCGCCTTTTCTTTTCAACCTTCAGAAAGTGCCAAGCTCGCCGTGCTGATCATGACTGCCGCAACATTGACTGGGGCTAAAATCGGCACAGTGCGCGATTCCATTCAGACGCTCATAAAATTGGCTCTTGCGGCAGGTATTCCCATGGTGTTGATACTCGCCGAACCTGACCTCGGAACTGCCTTGGTCCTCGCCCCGATGGTCTTCGCTATGCTTTACATTTCCAATCTTTCGTCGCGGTTTTTTACCGCGGCAGTTGGGGTGTTTACCCTGCTCGTGGGCTTAGTGGCGCTCGATACATGGCGCTACGCTACGTTCTTGGAGGATAATAATTTCCTGAAGCCCCAAGAAGCCCGTGGTCAATATGAAGCCCGCTCTTGGCTGCCGCTGCATGATTATCAGCGCGAACGCGTCTTGGCCTTCATCGCCCCCGACAAGATCGATCCGACCGGCATTGGCTGGAATCAGCACCAATCACTCATCTCCGTTGGCTCCGGCGGGCTTACGGGCAAGGGCTGGACCGAGGGCACGCAAGCCAAACTCGGCTATCTGCCGCGCGGCATCGCGCATAACGATTTTATCTTCTCCGTGATTGCGGAGGAGAAAGGATTTTTGGGAAGCATCACCGTCATTGGACTGTTTGGCGTGGTGTTGTGGAACGGAATTCGGATCGCTGGCCTCGCCCGCGACCGTTTCGGCGCACTCTTAGCGCTGGGCGTCACGGTGCTCATTGCCGTGCATGTTTTCGTTAACATCGCCATGACCATCGGCTTAGTGCCGGTAACAGGTATACCGCTTCCCTTCATTAGCTACGGCGGCACCTTTGTGCTCAGCTGCTGCTTGCTGCAAGGACTGGTTCAAAGCGTCTATCGTTTCCGGAGGGACTTTTAACATGAGTCTCCTCCCTCCCGATATGGACCGCTCTGCCGGAATCTCCTGCGCACAGCCTGCTGCTCACGGATGCCCCGTTACAACCACCCGGGATCAACCCCACCATGAACAACGATCAGCCCACCAACTCCAGCTCCCCCCAGGACGCCGCCTCACGTTATGAAGAAGAACTCGCTAACCCCCCGCCCCAGAAGCACAGCGAGCCTCTCACGACTGAACAACTCCGCAATGAATCGAAGGAACGCGCCGCTAACCGGCCTATTCTCCAAAAAATTCTGAGCGTCTTCCGTAAGGAAAAAGGCTCGTTCCGCGAGCTCGTCATTAATTCAGAGCCGCTCGAGAAGCGCGTCGCGCTCCTCATTGACGGCACCCTCGACCGCTTCGAAATCGAACGCGAATCCGATAGTCGCATGGTCGGCGGCATCTACAAAGGCCGCATCAAGAACCTCGACCCAGGCCTCAAGGCCGCCTTCGTCGACATTGGTTATAACAAGAACGCCTTCCTGCATTATTGGGATATGCTCCCCGCCGCCACCGACTCGTCGGTTGAAGTCGTCCGCGTTAATAAGAAGAAAGATACGGGTGGCCAGCGCCCTGCGCTGCCCACGGTCAAGGACATCCCGAGCATGTACCCACCAGGCACGGATATCGTCATCCAAGTCACCAAGGGCCCCATTGGCACCAAGGGTCCTCGGACCACGACCAATCTCTCCCTGCCTGGCCGCTACCTGATCCTCACCCCGTTCTCCGACGGCTGCGGGATTTCGCGTAAAATTGAGGATCCCCAAGAGCGTAAACGCCTCAAAACTCTCATCAATGAACTGACCATCCCGGAGGGCATGGGGGTCATCGTCCGGACCGCGGGCGAAGGCAAGAAGCCTCGTTACTTTGTCCGCGACCTTCACCTGCTACTCACCAAATGGCAGGAGATCATGCAGAAGATGGAAAACGATCGCGCGCCCACCTGCCTTTATCAGGAGCCGGATATCGTTGAGCGCACCGTGCGTGATTTCCTCACCGAAGATATCGACCGCGTGCTGATCGATAACGAGGCTGACTACAAGCGCACCCAGGAACTTGTCGCACAGATCTCCTCCCGCTCCCGCGGCAAGATTGCCTATTATAAAGAGGCCATCCCCGTCTTCGAACGCTACAACATCGAGCGCCAGATTGAGCAAACCTTCCAGCGTCGCGTTCCCCTGCCTTCGGGCGGTGAAATCGTCATCGATGAAACGGAGGCCCTGATCTCCATCGATGTTAACACGGGCTCCCATAAATCACGTTTCGGTGACGAGAAAAACACCATCTTCCAAGTGAACATGGAGGCCGCGGTAGAAATCTCTCGGCAAATCCGGCTCCGCAATATCGGCGGCTTGGTGATCATGGATTACATCGACATGAAGGAGCGCCGCCACCGGAATTCCGTTTATGATAAGATGGTCGAGCTTATGTCAGAGGACAAAGCGAAGACGCACATCCTGCCGATCTCCACGCTCGGCATCATGCAGATGACCCGCCAGCGCCAGCAGGAATCACTATCGGCCAATATCTATACGAGCTGCCCCTATTGCCGTGGCCGTGGAATTGTAAAATCAGCCACGACGATGTCAGTGGAACTCCAACGCAAACTCTCCGCCGTCGCCCGTCGACTCCAGACCCGCAACGACGGGAAGGAATATGCGCTGCGCGTGCACGTGCACCCCTCGATTCTCGAACGCCTCCGCGTCGAAGATTCCGAACTGCTCGTCCGCGTCGAAAAAGCCCACGGCGTGAAATTGGCCTTCCGGGCTGATCCCAACTACCACGTGGAGAACTTCAAGATCATCAACGCGCTCACCAACGAAGAATATCGATAAGCATTAATCCCGCTTAAAAATAAACTTTGAGCGAAGGTCGTCGCGTATTGCGACGGCCTTTTTTATGTCCGCGGCTGGCCTGAATAATAAGACCCGAGCCGGAGCTAGATCCGCGTCGGCCCCGCCATCAAGGGACGGTCTAAAAATTCAGCTCTTTTTTTCTACGACGGCGACGGCAATGGCCTCACTGAGATCGCCGATAGCGGCGCGCAGCAATCCAACGAGAACTTCGAGATCCTTCCCCTCCCACACGTGGGCGGTCGTCGTAAAGCTGCCGCGCTGTGCAGTCACGGCGCTCCCATCAGCAGGTAAAATCGCGTAAGTCGCGGCCAACTGCACCGTATTGCCATTCGCGCGGTTAAGTTCACAGCGTTGCACTTCTACGGTAACGGTCGCCCCGCTGCTGATGGCACCAAGTCGAGCGCGCAGCAATTGCGTGATAGCTGAATCGAGCGACTCGGCCCAACGCACATCAGCTAAATAAATTACTTCATGCTCACCCACTCGGACCGCCATCTGTCGGCCATGGAGATGGCCGGCCAAGAGCACCGGCCGCACCAGCGTGCCCTGCTGCACCGGAGCCATGGGCGCAGGGGCACTGAGCGTGAAATGTCGCACCGGGTCAGCCCGAGGCACCAACAGATTGCACGATGTTAAGGTGGCCGCGAGCGCGGTCAGGCCGAGGGAGCGCAGGAAATTTTTCATAACTATTCGAGCGTAGCTTTCTTTTTACCCACCAACAGTGAACTGGGATTGCGATCGATCGCATCGGCTAAGCGTTCGAGGGCGACCGCCGCGTCCGCTACTTGGCGCAAGGCCAGTGCCGCGTCATCACCCACCGAACCTTGATCACGTACAAAATTCCTGGTCGTGGTTGCGGCGGCATTGAGGGACTGCAAGGCTCCCTGCGCCTCCGCGAGTGTTTTCTTTAACTCATCACTCACGGGGCCGACTTGGTGATCTAATTTCGCCATCACCGCGCGGGTTTCCGTCAAAGCATGATTAAGATTTGCAAAAGCCTTTTGCGCATCGGGCGTGCTCACAAAATTATTAACCGCATCCGCAGATCGGCCCAAGCGTTCGGCCAAGGCCTTAAGGTCAAGGTCCTGGACTTTTTGATTTGTGGTTACTAGCAGCACCTTCAGCTCTTTTGAAAGTGTCGCAAAATCGACCTTCTTAATATTAGTGACAATTTCGACAATACTCTGCTGCACCTCTGAGATCGGCGAAGCAATGGACGGCACGACGGGATATTGATCGGTAAGGAAACGCCGATCAGGCGGAAAAAGGCGGGCATCCTCAAATCGTAGTTCAACAAACAATAGCCCGGTGATACCCGTGAGACTCAAGCGCGCGCGTAAGCCGCGATCGATCAGCCCTTGGAGTTCCGTGGCCAGCGTTAAATCAATCGGCACGCCAGCGCTATTCGTCAAAATGTTGCGATCGATTTCGCAAATTACTCGGGTAAGCGCCTCTTTGCTGGGTTGGTCATAGCGCACGTTGATCGCGGCAACGCGGCCGATGCGGACGCCGTTAACTTTGACCGAGGCGCCGGGATCGAGGCCACTGACGGACTCGCCAAAATAAATTATAAAGCGGGAAGGCTTTGAAAAAATATTCGTGCCGCCAAAAGACAGAAAAGAAATTACCGCCAAGAGCATCGCCCCAAGGACGAATAAACCGACGGTGACTGGACTGGGTTTCATTTTCACGGGTGAGGGCGCCCCTGTTGTTGCTGAACCGCGGCCACACGTCTATTCAAAAACTCCCGTACCCGCTGATCCGGACTGGCCTCGCGCAATTGGTTGGGCTCGCCCTCGGCGATGACGCCCCGCGCGCCGGCGTCGATCATGACCACGCGGTCGGCAATATCAAAAATACTGGGCAGCTCATGCGAAACGATGACGATGGTCGTCCCCAGGGTATCGCGGATTTGCCGAATTAATTCGTCCAGCTTGAGCGACGTAATGGGGTCGAGCCCAGCGGAGGGTTCATCAAAAAATACGATGGCCGGATCCAAGGCCAAGGCCCGCGCGAGACCAGCCCGCCGCTTCATGCCCCCGCTCAACTCGACCGGGTAATAATCCTCCAAACCCGCCAAACCGACTTGCGCCAATTTAAGCGAAACGATCCGCGCCCGCTCGCGGCGATCGAGCTGGGTGTAAAGTTCGAGCGGTAGTGCCACATTCTCCGCCAACGTCATCGAGCTCCACAGGGCCCCATTCTGGTACAAGACGCCAAAGGTGCGTAGCAACTCCTGCCGCCCCGTGCGATCAGCGTGGGTGAAATCGCGGCCAAAGTATTTCACCTGGCCCTGCCCCGGTTGCTTTAAACCAATGAGGTGACGGAGCAGCGTGCTTTTGCCACAGCCATTGCCCCCGATAATAAAAAATATCTCACTCGGCTTGACCGCGAATGAGACGTTGGCCAGGACGACCCGCTCGCCGTAGCGGCATTCAACGCCCTCGACCTCGATGGCAAATTTACTTTTACCGCTGGTGTTGCTCATGCGGACACCTCGGCTACTGGGCGCGACTTAACTAAGGGGGATGACTGCATGAGAGGAGCGTGGCGCGAGGCGTTCACCAGCCAAGAATGTTGAAGATGACAGCGAACACTGCGTCCGACACGATAATCAGCAAGGTGCTCGTCACCACAGCGGCGGTCGCCGCGCGCCCGGCCCCGACCGCGCTGCGCTCGGCTTGCAAACCGCGCAAACAAGCGCAGAGGCCAATAATGAGGCCGAAAGTTGCCGCCTTAA
>Ga0114970_10000965_pt1 | contig 21678 bp, 35 predicted proteins | sample M_140205_XF_Meta_FD_87030 | JGI IMG/M metagenome (GOLD analysis project Ga0114970, IMG submission 87030) | Freshwater microbial communities from Lake Montjoie, Canada to study carbon cycling - M_140205_XF_MetaG | ecosystem: Environmental > Aquatic > Freshwater > Lake | place: Lake Montjoie...
TTCTTTTGAAATTTATTCTGGCACGACTTGGACAGCTATTACTACACAAACATACAGCATAGCTTCATTAGTTATTGCTGGCGGAGGTGGTGGCGGTTCTAACGGAGGTGGCGGTGGTGGTGCTGGTGGTTTTATTTCTACAGCCGCTACAACTGTTACAGCAGGAACAGCATATACAGTAACTATTGGTGCTGGTGGAACTGGTGGCTCTACTTCAGGCTCAAGTTCAATATTAAGTTCAATAGCTACTGCAGTAGGTGGCGGTCTTGGTGGTACTTTTTCTACAGGAAATGGTGCTTCTGGCGGTTCTGGAGGAGGAGGCTCTGCTGGTACTGCTGGTATTGGAACTACTGGAGGTGCTGGAACTTCAGGACAGGGTTTTGCTGGTGGTACTGGTATTTCATCTACGCACGATGCTGGCGGTGGAGGCGGTGGCGCAAGTGCCGTTGGTGCTAACGCTGGAACAACTAATGGCGGTAATGGTGGCGCTGGTACAGCTTCATCAATATCAGGCGCTTCTGTAACTTATTCTGGCGGTGGAGGCGGTGGTGACCGTCAAAATACTCCTGGTTCTGGTGGTGCTGGTGGTGGAGGTGGAGGTACTGGTGTAGCTGGAACAGCCAATACTGGTGGTGGCGGTGGCGGAAACGCTGCAAGCGCAACTGGCGGTAATGGTGGCTCAGGCATAGTAATTATTAGCTACACAGGTTCTCAGCGTGGCACAGGCGGTACAGTAACATCATCTGGTGGTTCGACAATACATACATTTACTAGCAGTTCTACCTATACTGCGTAATGGCTACAGCATTTCAAGTCAATGCGTTTCAAAACAACGCATTTCAAATAGTCATAACACCTACACCAACTGGTCAAACAGGCGGTGATGGGTGGACTAAAGAAGAATGGAATCACTATAAAAAATTAGAGAAAAAGCGCATAAAGGCTGAAGAAAAACGCCTTTTAGCTTTTAAGACTGAGCAAGAATTACGCAAGCAGACTATTCGGGACTTAGTAGACCCAGAGTCAAAAGCTCGCAGACTTAACAAAAATAAAGTAAAATCAAATCAACAGGTTAGCGAAGATACACCGTCAGAAGTAACCAATTATGATGCTCTCATCGCTAATCTTGAACGACAAAAACAAGATTTGTTTGATGCGGTGTTAATAAGACAAGCTAAACAAAAGTTGGAACAAGAGTTAGCGGTTTTAGAAGCAAAGCGCCAGGCAGAATTAGACGATGAGGAAGCCATCTTATTACTACTGTAAATCCGCACCAAGAATATAGACTAGCTTACGACCATCTACACGCAGGGCGTTATGAAGCTGGATTTCGTTTATTTGAATATCGTTGGCATCCTGAAGTTCAGGGTAATTTAATAGACGCTTATATTCAAAAGCCCAAAGGCGTATCACCTTGGCGAGGCGAATCTTTATTAGGCAAAACTATTGTAGTTCTTGCAGAACAAGGGTTTGGGGATATATTTCAATACGCTAGATTTCTACCTGCTTTAAAAGTTTTAGGCGCTAAAAAGGTTACATTCTTAGCTCATCAATCAGTTCTTAGGTTAATTGGGCAAATGGAATGTATCGATGTTCTAACTAACGCCAATGAAGGCGATGATGTTTTAAGCTCAAATTATTGGATAGGGAACATTTCGCTACCTCATTACATCTCATTAGCTATGCCCTATGCTAAAACCCTGTTTCCCGTTACAAAGAGCAAAATCGTGGCTTCAGAGGGTTATTTTGATGTAGTGGCTACCAACATACCTAAAAAGATTGGAGTCAACTGGGGGGCTTCTAAGGGCAATCTGCACTATATTAAGTCAATAAACCCCCAACAGATAACCGAATTAGTTGGAGATGATTGTTATAGCTTTAATCCTGAAAGCAATGGCAATTTCTTGCCTTTACCCAATGACGGTTGGCAGCAAGATTGGAATACCACCGCTAAACACATGAAAGCCTGTAAGGGCATAGTGACTGTGGATACTGGAACTGCCCACTTAGCAGGCGCACTTGGCATTAAAACCATAGTTTTGCTACCTAAAGAAGAATTTGTCTGTTGGCGCTGGAAAAATGGGCGCTGGTATGACTCTGTAGTTGCTTTAAAACCCGAAGAATACGACCAAGTACCCGATTTAATAAGGAGAATGTGATGATTTGCCCTAAATGCGGCTGGAGCGAAGGTAGCCATGTCCAAAAATTGACCGATGAGGAGTATTTTATGGAAATTTGGACTCCTACCCTTGGTTTAGAGGAAGCTAAAAAGTCCTGGCATGAGAAACAAAACCAACCTAAACAGCTAACCCACATGGTTATGCCTGACATTGGCGGTTATGTATCAATGGTAGACGGCACTTGGATTAAAAGCCGAAGCCATCACCGAAGCCACCTAAAACAGCATGGAATGATTGAGCTTGGTAACGATGTACCTACGGCCCACAAGACTGTAGATATGAGTACCAAGTCTAAAGAGGCAAGAAAACAGCAAATCGCTGAACTAGCATACGCAAAACTTCAATATAAATAGGAGAATCACATGGCAGAGGAATTAAGCAGACGGGATATGTTGGAAAATGCCCTTGAACAATCAGAAGAAGGAACTTTAGATGTACCAGACGAAAAGACTATCGAAGTGGTTGAGGACAACATTTCCAAAGAATCCGCTAAAGCAGAAATTGATAATGAAATCGTGCAAGAAGAACCTACCCAGGAGTCTGAGGAATCTGAATCTGAGGCTACGGATGCGCCAAAGGATGCACTACCTCGCCCTAGCACTTGGAAAAAAGAGTATCTCCCAATTTGGGACAAAATCACCACAGGACAGCAATTAACTGCGGAAGAAGGTCGCAAATTAGCCGAATATTCTAATCAGCGTGAGTCTGAATACAAGAAAGGCGTATCAACTTATAAGGCAGAAGCAGACAGAGCTAAAGGTTACGAGGAAGCAATCGCCCCGTTTGTGCCTGAGTTACAAAAACAAGGAATTAGTCCTGCAGCGTGGATTAATAACTTAGGTAGAGCGCACATGGTGTTATCAACTGCTCCGCAAAACCAAAGAATTGAGATGTTTCAACGACTTGCACAAGATTATGGTATACAATTAAATAGTAGCGGTGAGATTGTTCAACAACAACAAGACCCGTATACCCAACAGTTGATGCAACAGCTTCAGTATATGAATAATGAAGTTAGTTCAATTAAGGGTAGATTTGCACAAGAGGAAGAAAGCCGATTGCAGGCTGAAATCTCAAAGTTTAGTAGTGATGTGGAGAAACACCCACATTTTGAAGTGGTGAAGGGAGAGATGGCTCAATTACTTGAGACTGGTTTTGCCCAAGACCTAAAAACGGCTTATGACAAAGCGGTGCGATTAAACCCTGATGTTTGGGCCTTAGAGCAGGATAGACTCCTTACTCAAGCGCAAAAACAGGCTTCAAAAGCACAGCAAGTAGCTAAAGCTAAGGCTGCTGCAGTTAGTCCTCGTTCTGTTACACCTAGCGGAACAGCTACCTCAGGAGATAAAAAGGATAGACGCTCAGTATTGGCTGAACAGATGGAAGCTAATAATGGGGGTCGGGTTTAACTAGGCTAATTTTGGCCGTTTTTAAAGGAAAATATCATGGCATTTGCTAATAGTGCTATCACCGATATTATCGCTACCACGATTCAATCTCGTAGCGGTGAATTGGCAGATAACTTAACACAAAACAACGCAATTCTTCAGCGCCTAAACAGCAAAGGTAACATTCGCCCATTTTCAGGCGGTAATGTAATCCTTGAAGAAATTATGTATAACGACCCTAACACCAATAACGCTAACTCGTATAGTGGCTATGAAGTGTTAAACATTTCTCCAGACAGCCCAATTTCTGCTGCTCAATACAAAATTGCTCAATATGCAGATAGCGTAACAATGAGTGGACTAGAAATGTTACAAAATAGCTCAAAAGAAGCAATTATTGACCTGTTAGATGGTCGTATGCAAGTTTCAGAAGCTCGTTTGTTAAACCGTATCTCTGGTGACCTATATGGTGACGGTACAGGTAATGGCGGTAAGAACTTAGATGGTTTGGGTGCTGCAGTTTCAGCTACTCCTACTACTGGTACTTACGGTGGTATCAATCGTGCCAACTGGACTTTCTGGCAGAACCAAATCACTACAGGCGCAACTTCGGCTTCGACCATTCTTGCAGCTATGACTTCTGCTTCAATCAAGCAGATTCGTGGTACAGACAAGGCTGACTTAATCGTTGCTGGTAACACGCTATACACCTACTATGTAGGCGCATTGCAAGCTATCCAGCGTATTGCTTCCGAAGAATCAGGTGCAAGTGGTTTTGCATCGCTCAAGTTCTACGGTGGTGGTACTTCTGCTGATGTGGTCTTGGGTGGCGGTTATGGCGCACAAGAAACAGCGACTTATATGTATATGTTGAATACAAACTACATATCTTTCCGCCCACACAAAGAGCGTAATTTCGTTCCTATCGGTGGCGAGCGTCAATCAATTAACCAAGATGCAATCGTTAAACTCTATGGCTGGGCTGGTAACTTGACAACAAGTAACTCGTTCCTCCAAGGTTTGTTAACTGGCTCTTAATCCATAGAAAAGGAAAATAAATCATGGCATATACAATTACCCCCCTCTCTGGTGTCGATTTGAATAATCCTCAAACCGTAACCAGTCCTAACTTGCCTTCATTTGGCCCTTTAGGTGCTGAGGTATTTGGTTCTGATGGCTTGCGTTATGTATTCGCACAAGCTGGCGCTGCTATTGCAGCATCATTAACCACTTGCTCAGTAAATGCTTCAACTTTTGTTGCAACTCCATCCGCAGGTACATATTCAGGCCCATTAATCGCAATGGCTTCTGGTGACTATGGCTGGTTTGGTAAGGCTTCAGTTTAAAAATTGAAGATGTTGTAAAAACGGGGCTATCTCAAAAGGGTAGCCCTTTTTCTTTTAACCGTAGTACCTAAACCACTTTAGGAGATATTCATGGGCATAGAGTCCGATAGCAGTAATGCAGATTCACGATTAGCAGTCCAATTCTATAAACGGTCTGTAAACCAAGAGCAAGAATCTATTGCCGCAGGTAGACCGATTTTTAAAGAATTTGATTTTGTACGAATTTTAGTACCTGGCGATTCTTTAAGTGAAATTGACACTTATGCAGCAGAAAGCCATAAAACCCGTTTTCCTATCCAATGGGCTAACTATCAAAACAAAGTCGGCAATCAAGAGGGATTTAGCGGTACTCCGATTGAACAATGGCCTCAAGTAACCCGTAGCCAGGCTGATGAACTTAGAGGACTCAAGTTTTATACCGTAGAAGCTGTGGCTCATTGCTCTGACCAACAACTGCAAAGAATCGGCATGATTGCTGGAATGTCCCCCCATAATTTCAGGGAAAAGGCCAAGGCTTATCTTAATTTAGCTGCTGATTCGGCAGATGTAGCCAAAAGAGAAGAAGAATTACAAGCATTAAGGGAAGAAAATGCTAAAATTAAGGCAGACACAGATGCGAAAATAGCCGAAATGCAGGAACAGATGGCTAATATACTTGCGGCTGTTGCGGAAAAGAAACCAAAACCCCGTAAGCTAAAGGTAGCCTAATATGTCCCAAACGATGCTCGAATTGGTGCAACAAGTCACCGCAGAACTAAACCTTGCCGTTCCTACTTATGTAGCAGGTAATCCATCTCAAGATACCCAACAGATTTTGGCGTTAATGAATGGTGCTGGCTATGATTTAACCAAAGAGTTTGATTGGCAGGCTTTAGAGAAAGAGTATCGTTTTTACACTCAATATGTAGCTACAACTGGTAGCACAATAGATGGCTCTACTGTTATTACAGGTATCCCAACAACTGCTGGATTAACCACGCAATACTCAATTACAGGTACGGCAGTTAATCAAGATACCTATGTAACTACAGTAGACTCATCGACTCAAGTAACAATGAGCCAAATAGCCTCGGCAACGACCACAGGCGGTACGGTTAACTTTAGCCAAACTATTTATAATTTACCTGATGATTTTGAAACCATTACAGACCGTACGCAATGGGACAAAACTAAACATTGGGAAATGCTAGGCCCTGAAGATGCTCAACAATGGCAATGGCTGAAATCTGGATATATCTCAACTGGCCCTAGGGTTCGTTGGCGTATTCTAGGTGGTAAGTTTCAAATTTGGCCGCCAATGACCACAACCGAATATCTCGGTTTTGAGTATCGCTCTAAGGGTTGGGCTGAATCATCAACAGGCACAGTAAAAAACAGCTTTACGGCTGATACTGACACGACTTTCTTTGATGACCGTCTATTGGTTATCTTTACTAAACTTAAGTATTTTCAAGTCAAATCTTTTGATACTACTGCGTTGCAACAAGATTATCAGCGTTATTTAAGTGTAGTTAAAGCTAACGATAAAGGCGCTGCTACCTTATCATTTGCCCCATATCCATCTAAAGTGCTTATTGGCTACGCTAATATTCCCGATACTGGGTACGGTTCATAATGGCGCAGCCTAAGTCAAATACCGCTATAACCGCTAGTATTACTTCCCCCATTGGGGGATGGAACGCTAGAGATTCTATTGCGGAAATGCCTGCAACTGACGCTGTTACGCTTAATAACTTCTTTCCTACACCTACAGATGTTCAGTTAAGACAGGGATATACCCAATTTTCCCTTTTAACAACATCTACGGGCGCTCAGACAATATCAAGCATTACTCGTGTAACTACTACTGCAACGGTAACAACTACTGTTGCTCATGCTTTAGCCACAGGAACTCAAATATCCGTAAGTGGGGCAAGTCCTTCTGAATATAACGGTGTTTACACTATTACCTCTACAGGAAGCACAACCTTTACTTATGTAATGGCTAGTACCCCAGCAAGTAGCGCTACGACTGTAGGGGCTTATACAATCCAAATTACGGATAAAGTTAATTCTTTAATGAATTACGCAGCAACTTCCCAAAAGCTATTTGCGGCTGCAGGAACAAAAATTTATGATGTATCGAGTACGACTGCAAGCTCGGTTCACGACATTACAGTTGATAAACTTCAGCATATCAACATTACAACGCCTGGCGGTAGCTTTATGTCTGCGGTTAATGGCACAGACCCAGCCGCCTTATACGATGGCACAAATTGGATAAATATAGCTGCAACTTCAACTGCACAGACAATTAGCTCAATTACTAATGTAACAACTACAGCCACTCTTACTACTGCAGTAGCTCATGGATTGGTTACAGGAAACAGTATTACGGTAACTGGCGCAACTGCAGCAGCTTATAACGGTACTTTTAAGATTACTAAGACGGGTAATAGCACCTTTACTTATGTAATGCTAACAAACCCAGCCGGGAGTGCTACGGTTGTAGGCACTTATACCGTTAATTACGCTATTACAGGGGTAGATTCATCAACCTTTATTCATGTAAATTTGTTTAAAAACAGGCTTTTTTATACCCAAAAGAACACTATGAAAGTGTGGTATTTGCCTGTTAATTCGGTATCTGGCGCTGCTTCTGCTTTAGATTTTGGTGGTATTGCCCGTAACGGTGGTTTCCTTCAGGCAATGGGAACATGGACTATTGATGCTGGTCAAGGCGCTGATGACTATGCAGTATTTGTTACTAATATGGGTGAAGCTATTGTCTATAACGGTACAGACCCATCAGATGTAACAGCATGGGCGCTTAAAGGTGTATGGCAATTAGGGTATATCTTTAACCGTAGATGTTTTTTAAAGTGGGGTGGTGACTTATTACTACTTACTCAAGATGGCTTAGTTCCCCTAGCTTCGGCACTTCAATCAAGCCGCTTAGACCCTAGAGTCAACATTACCGATAAGATTTACTACGCTATTTCTCAAGAAGCTACCCTTTATTCAACTAATTTTGGCTGGCAAATTGCCTATTACGCTAGTGAAAATATGCTTATTATTAATATTCCTTCTGGTGAGGGAATTAAACAATTTTGTATGCACACCATTTCTAGGGCTTGGTGTAGCTTTACAGGACTTAATGCTAATTGTTGGGAATTAAGCGGTGATGTTATGTATTTTGGCAGTACGGGTTATGTGGCTAGATTTTGGGATGCATCTTCAGATAACGGCAATAACATTAGCGCTGAAGTTCAACAGGCTTATTCTTATTTTGATGCTAGAGGGCAGTTAAAACGCTTTACTTTAGTACGGCCTATCTTCCAAACAGATAATGGCGTACCCAGCGTTTTATGCGGTGTAAATACGGATTTTGCGGTACAAAACGACCTTGGTGCGGTTAGTTTTAATGCTATTAGCACAACTACAGGCACTTGGGATAACGCTATTTGGGATACAAGTGTTTGGGGTGGAAACCTCAGTATTACTAAGAACTGGCAAGGCGTTACAGGATTAGGCTTTTCTGGCGGCATTGTAATGAAAGTTGTATCTCAAGGAATTGATGTCCGTTGGGCTAGTTCCGACTATGTTATGGAGAGGGGGGGCGTTCTTTGAGGAAAGTTGTTACTGATAATCAGGCTCATTTAAGGGGTTGGATTACAGGGGTTTTAGGGATGCAATTTAGCTCTTATGCAACATTTATAGGGCAAGAAATAGATGGTGAAGTAAAGGCGGTAGTGGCTTTTGACAATATTATGGATAATTCCTGCCAAATGCACACAGCCGCCATAGTACCGAATTGGATTAATAAGGATTTATTGTGGGCGTGTTTTAATTATCCCTTTAATAAACTAGGGGTTAAGGTTATACTAGCGTCAGTAGCTTCTACAAATGAAGAAGCCTTAAAGTTAGACCGACACCTTGGTTTTGTAGATAAAGCGTATATCGAAGATGCCCATATGGATGGGGATTTGGTTATATTAGCAATGAGGCGTGAAAATTGTCGATGGCTCGGCATTAAAGCGCCCTTACAAGGAGCATGATATGGGTGGCGGTGGCGGAATTTTAAGTCCTATTACAAACGCAGTATTTGGTTCACCTAAAACGGTGGATACGCCAAATTATTCCCAAGCGGCACAAGATACGGCTGCGGGAAACTTAGCTAATGCTCAAGCAACTACTATAGCTAACCGAATAAATCAAAATACTCCTTATGGAAGTTTGAATTATGTTCAAGGGACAGATGCTAATGGCAACCCTACTTGGACTGCCAACCAAACAGCAGCCCCCCAGCTTGGTAATGCCATTAGTTCTAATTTAGGTAATTTAGCCAATACTTACAGTCAAGGTTTCCAAGCCCCAAGCGCTTATCAACCTGTTCAAGCTCAAACCTTTAGTGGCGGTGATTTAGCGAGCATGGGGTATTACGGCTCTAAATTAAATAATCAACAATTAGACCCAAATGCTTTAAAAACATTACCTCAATACAATGTAAACACTCAAATTAACCAAGGTCAATTACCTTCTTACGGAATAGACCCAGGGCAATCTTACACCGATGCAATTATGCAAAGGTTACAACCATCATTGGCAAGACAATCTGCTTCTAGTGATGTGCAATTAGCAAACCAAGGAATTATGCCTGGTTCAGAGGCTTATAAAACCGCTAAAACTTTGTTATCACAAAATCAAAATGATGCTCTAACAAGCGCTATTGTGGGCGGTATGCAAACAGGATTACAAGCTAATCAACAGGCTTATGGTCAACAAGCTGGTCAGATTGGACTTAATTTACAAGGTCAAGGTCAAAACTTTGGACAAGGTATTGCTGGAAATCAGCAATTTATGGGCGCTAACCAACAGGCTTATCAGCAACAATTAGCTAATCAACAGCTAGGTATGCAAGCTCAAAACCAAGCGTTTAATCAAGCAATGGCTCAAAACCAATATGGTTTAGGCGCTCAAGGACAAGCGTTTAATCAAGGCGTAACTTCATACAATATGCCATTGGCAACAGCCCAAGGATTGCAAGGTTTAGCTTCTCCAAGTAATTTTGTAAGCCCATATAACCAACAAATGACTGGTGGCCCTGATTACACTAGCGCAATGATGGCTGCAAATCAATCTAATCAAGCTAACGCTAATGCTCAAAATGCACAAAATAACGCAATGATGGGCGGTTTATTTAGTCTTGGTGGCGCTTTGGGTGGCGCTGCAATTAAAAAATACGGTTAAGGAATAATATGGCAGATACAACAAATCCAGAATTATTAGGCTTAGACCGTCAAAGAGCATTGGCTCAAATGTTATTAAAACAAGGTATGGAAGCGCCACAAGGACAAATGATTAGTAATCGTTATGTTGGTGCTAGTCCTTGGCAATATATTGGTAATTTAGCTCAACAATTAATGGCTCATAAAGAATTAAAAGATATTGATACTGAGCAAGTTTCATTAATTAAAAAATTGCGTGAGCAAGAAGGTACAGACCTTGCTAAGTTTTCAGAATTGCAATACGGTTCACAAGGGCAAGCTGGAATTCCTGCATTAACCCAACAAGGGCCAACACAGACTGGTGGAAATATTCCTGTTCAACCTGCTATTCCTGCTATATCTGGTGTTGCACCTGACCCAATGGCTGCTTATCAATTTGCTGCTAAGTCGCAAAGCCCATTAGTTCGTTCACAATTAGCAGAAATGCTTAAAGGACAAAAACTGGGTGAAGGTGAAGTTTATCAACGCTACAACCCATCAACAGGAAAAATGGAAGTAACGGGCCAAGGCGCACCAAAATATCATGCCCCTATTTCTATTGATACAGGCAATTCAACTATATTGCTTGACCCAATGACTAAGCAAAAAATAGCCGAATACCCTAAAGCGCATCAACCTGTAGCTGGTCATGTATTTGAGGGTGAGAATGGCCCAATGTTAATTGACACTAGAACAGGTCAAGCCAAACCAATTATGGCTGGTGGACAACCTTTGGCTGGTGGTAAACCATTAACTGAATCTCAAGGTAATGCAACCGCATTTGGTATTCGCATGAAAGAATCTAACGCAATATTAAATGATTTGGAAAGCAAAGGCGTAACTAATACAGGAGTTACTAGGTCTGTTGTTTCTGGCGTTGCTGGAATGACTCCATTTATGGGTGAAAAACTACAACAAGGCGTTTCATCATCAATGAATGTATTACCAGGCTTTTTAGGTGGGCCAAGCGGTGAGCAACAACAAGTAGATGCTGCTCGCAAAAACTTTGTAACTGCGGTGTTGCGTAAAGAATCTGGCGCTGCTATTTCACCATCAGAGTTTTACACCGAATCTCAAAAGTATTTTCCACAAGTAGGTGATAGTGCAGACACTATTAAACAAAAAAGTCATGCTAGAGAAACAGCTATCAAAGCAATGGAAATTCAAGCTGGTAGTGTTGGCACTAAAAAAATTGAGCAATTTGGCAATCAAACACCTCAAACACCAATGTATGCAACCAATGGTCAAACTCGCATTATGTCTACTGACGGTGGCAAAACTTGGCAACCTGCTGGAGGTAAATAATGGCGTTGCCTGCTGGATTTCAACTAGAAGAACAGTCTAACTTGCCTGCTGGTTTTCAATTAGAGCAACCAGAGCAAAAGCGCTCTATGGCTGACTATGTAAAGGCATTGTATGAAGTACCTACTGCTGCTATTAGAAGCGTTACAGACCCTATATTGTCTAGCGCCTATGGGGTAGCAGCTAGTATTCCTGAAGCGATTTCTACGGGTCAACCACCAGCACCTATTGGTCAGCGTATTGCTGCAGAAATGCAACAAAAAATGCAATATCAACCTACATCGCCTGTATCTCAAGATATTTTAGGTGCGGTTGGTGGGGCTATTGAATCAGCAAAAATACCTCCTTATTTGGGTAATATTGGCATGATTCCATCAATGGCTAAAGCGGCTCAAGTAAGTAAGCCATTTATTCAAGAAGCAATGCCATCTATGCCTACTTTAGCTGGCGCATTAAGAAAAGAAGCTCCTATGGTGGGCGTGGGCGCTGCAGAAGTACCCCAAGCAGTTACCAGAACTCAAATAGCTGAACAATTAAGAATTCCTGTAAAACTAAGCAAAGGCCAAGCAACAAAAGAATTAGGGCAACAACAATTTGAAATTGAAACTGCTAAAAATTACCCTGAAACTGCTGGCAAAGCGCTTATTGCCGAACAAGCCACTAGAAATGAAAATTTATTACAAAACTTTGATGCTTTTGTAGACGCTACAGGCAAAGAAACTTATGGTTTACGGGAAACTGGCAGAGTAGTTGATAAAGCCTTGATTAATAGCGCAAATAAAGCTAAAAAAGAAATTAATACTGCTTATGAATTGGCTAAAAGTGAAGGTCAATTACAAGAACCTGTATCTTATGCGCCATTAAAGGCTTATATAGACAATCAAACACCTACAGTTAAGCGTAAATTAGCCCCAATTCTAAGCGCAGTAGATGAAGAATTGACTAAAAATGACCCTAATAAAACAGGTTTATTGCCTATTAATTCGCTTGAAGATATATACAAGTTTATTAATATGCACTATGAGCCTGGCACTCCTGCAGCCCTTCATGCTAAAGAAATGAAGAATTTGATTAATGCTTCTACTACTGGAAAAGGTGGTGAGTTATATCAACTGGCTAAACAGTTACGCCAAGATTATTCCAAAAAGTTTGAAGATTCTGCTTTTGTAGATAAGTTACTTAGAAACAAACCAGGCACTACAGACCGAGCAGTAGCTTTTGAAGATGTATTTAAACACAGCATTTTAGATGGTTCATTAGATGATGTTCGCAATGTTGGCTATGCACTTAAAAAGGCAGGCCCAGAAGGTTCTAGGGCTTGGAAAGAACTTCAAGGTCAAACTGTTGAACATTTAAAAGACAAAGTAACCCAATCTGTTGATGTTGATTCTTTTGGCAATCCTGTAGTTTCCCCTGCTAAATTTAAGTCAGCTATTAGAGAATTAGACCAAGACGGTAAATTAGATTACATTTTAGGTAAATCTGGCGCACAAGAAGTTAGAAATCTGCTAGAAACTACCATTAATGTTAATGCCCCATTAAAAGGTGCTGCTAACTATTCCAATACTTCTAGTGCTTTAATTCGTGCTTTAGACAAAATCAATACTTCCCCAATTAGTAGGATTCCTGTAGTTGGTTCTTTGACCAAATATAGCTTTGAAAAAGCCACAGAAAACGCATTAAATAAAAAGGTTCAAGAATCAATTAACTATAATCCTCTGGCAAATGCCTTAAGGAAAGGAAAATAATATGTCACGCAATGGTTCAGGCACTTATTCGTTACCAGCAGGTAACCCAGTAGTCACAGGGACTACTATATCGTCTACATGGGCTAATTCAACATTAACAGACTTAGCAACCGCTATGACAGGTTCATTGGCCTCCGATGGGCAGACTACTGCTACAGGCAACCTTAATATGGGTGCTAATCAAATTACCAATATGGCTGACCCAAGTACGGCTCAAGCTGCAGCTACTAAAAACTATGTAGATACTTATGTTGGTGCTTTAGGCACAATGTCTACGCAAAATGCAACCGCAGTAGCTATAACAGGTGGTGTTATTAGCTCCATTCGGGAAACTGCAACTGTAACTGCAACAGCCCCAAGCGCTACAACAAACTATGATTTTTCTACCCAATCAGTTCGGGTTTATACCGCTAATAATACAACTAACTTTACCCTGAATATTCGTGGAAGTTCTTCAGTTAGTTTAAATACCCTTATGGCTAATGGTCAAACTGCAACAATGGTATTAATGGTAACTAACGGTGCTACCCCTTATTTTCCTAATGTGCTTCAAATTGACGGCACTACTGTAACCCCATTAATTCAAGGTGGAATTGCTATTACTGCGGGTAATGCTAGTTCAGTTGATGTTTATTCAATCGTTATATTAAAGACTGCTAGTGCTACTTTTACTACTTTTGTATCTCAAACTAAGTTTGCATAATGCCTTTAATTTCAACAGTTGGCAATGAATCCGCAAAAGCCTACGGGTTTACCTCTAACACTTCTTTATCAGTTACTTATTTAGCTGTAGCTGGTGGTGGAGGTGCAGGAGCTAATGGCGGTGGTGGGGCAGGTGGTTATCTTTCTGCTGCAGTTAAATTTAATAAAGGCGCTTATACCATTACAGTAGGTGCTGGTGGAAATGGGAGTAATGGTACAAATTCTAGTATTTCTGGTACAAATTTCACTACTGTTACATCAATAGGTGGCGGTCTTGGTGGTAATCCTAATACTGGTTCTGTTGGAGGTTCTGGTGGTGGCGGAACAACTGCTGGAAATTCAGGAACAATAAATGGTGGGGCAGGAACTTCAGGACAAGGAAATGCGGGAGGTGCGTCAATAGTCAATGACAATTTTGGAGATGGTCAAGCTGGCGGAGGCGGTGGCGGTGCTGGTGCTGCTGGTGGAAATTCTGCTAGTAATGGTAATTCGGGTGGGTCTGGTGGAGTTGGTTTAGCTTCGTCTATTACAGGAACATCAACCTATTATGCAGGCGGTGGAGGTGGCGCAGGTTGGTATGGAGGTAATGGCGCTGGCGGCAATGGTGGTGGTGGAACTGGAGATTATGCTAATTATTCTACTGATGGTACAAATGGAGGAACTAATACTGGCGGAGGCGGAGGCGGAGGATATCACTCTGGTGGTTCAGGCGTAGTTATTCTTTCTTATTCAGGAAGCCAAAAAGCAACAGGCGGAACAGTTACTTCTTATACATCTAGCGGAGTCCTTTATTGGGTTCATAAATTTACAACTAGTGGTACTTTTACAACGGTCTAATTATGTTTATTATTGAATGGATGTTTGACAAAATTGGTTACGAAAAGAAATCTTCTTTTGCATGGAGTTTTCCTGCCCCTAAAGCGCCAGTTAAAAAAACAACAGCTAAGAAAACAGCTAAAAAACCTGCCCGAAAGAAATTAAATGGCTGACAATCGTTTAGAACTTACTGACGAGCAACTAGAAGATTTAGTTGAAAAAGTTACTGAAAGAGTTGTTAAAAACCTTTATACATCAGTAGGCGAAACAGTCGTTAAAAGGTTATTTTGGGCAGTAGGAATTATTGTTGTAAGTCTATTGGTTTGGTTAGGCGGTAGCGGTCATATAGTCAAATGAGGCGTAAAAAACCTATGCAGTCGAGAACTATGTGGTTTTCATTTGCTTTAGTCATTCTAGGAGTTGTTTACGATAATTTTAGTTATGTCCAAAACATTATTGACCCCAGAATTTATGGCATTGTGCTTATTGGTGTCGGTATTTGCGTTGCTATTCTCCGTTTTATAACCTCAGAGCCATTAAAATGAACTATATCCTATACCCGTTTTTAGTAATTATTAACATATTTGGTACTGTTTTAACTTTTCCATTAGCATTATTAATCGTACTATTTGCTAAAGATGAAATGGGTTGGGTTAATAACGCAACTGCCCAAGCTGTAGGGCCAAGACTTCCTAAATGGTTACATTGGTTTCAGACTTGGGATAATAGTCTTAATGGCGATACTGGATTTGAAGCCGCCCACAAACCATCGTGGTGGTCTAAGGTTCAATGGCTATGGCGTAATCCGTTTTATGGGTTTGCAATAGTTGAATTTGACGGTTCTAGCGGTATGTCTTATTCAGGCGATTTAGCTACTGATGAAACCCATTATGGGCATATTTTAGTAACTGGACATGGGTTATTTCAATGGGTGTATACCCGTAAGTTTGGTTCTAAGACTTTATATCTTAATTTTGGTTGGAATATTAGGGCTTTAGTAGACCCCGCTTTTATTACCCCAGACCAATGGCACAACAATACTGCTGCTATTAAAGATTGGCACGCTACCTTTGCTTTTTCACCTAGGATTGTCTAATGTTTCCTTTACCGATTGGAATGTGGATAAATATAGGGCTTGGCGTTATTGCTGCGTTGTCTATTGCTTATGGTAAATACGAGTCTACTAAGTATGATGCGTACAAGTCTAAGACTGAATTAGCCGCCCAACAACAAGAATTTGAGATTAAATCCCGAGCAAAACAAGCCAACCTCATTAACGAAAAGGTCAAAAATGATTACGAGAACCGCCTTGATATTATTAAGCGTACTTATGGTGGGATGCGCCTCGCCAACACCAATCAAACAAGCACAGTTTCCAACCCCCCCAGCAGAACTGATGGCACAACCACCGACCCACAATTTATTGCTAAATGTGCGATGACTACTCAACAGCTAGAATCTTTACAAGCCTGGCTAAATGAGCAAATAGGCGTATTTAATGCAAAATAACTTTGATAATTGCCTAGCGCTGTTATTAAAGTCTGAAGGTGGTTATGTAAATAATCCTAAAGACCCAGGCGGCAGGACTAACCTTGGAGTTACTCAAAAAACTTGGGAAGCATGGGTAGGCAGAGAATCTTCAGAAAAAGAAATGAAGTCTTTAACCAAAGACCAGGTAGCCCCTCTTTATAAAGCTAAGTATTGGACAGCTTGTTATGGGCCACAACTTCCCCTAGGAGTCGATTATGCGGTCTTTGACGCTGCTGTAAACATGGGTGTAGGCAGAGCAGTCAAATTACTCCAAGAAAGCCTAGGGTGCGTTCCTGACGGTCAGATTGGCCCACGCACAATCCAACTTATAGACCAAAAAAAACCCCAAGAAGTTATCGAGGGGTTTAGTAAGCGTAAAGTTAGCTTTTATGAGTCTTTACCCACCTTTCCCACCTTTGGCAAGGGCTGGCTCAGACGAGTTGAGGATGTTAAATTTGCTGCTTTGAAAATGATTGAGAATCTTTGACCCTCTATGGGCGTTTAAAAGGTCTAAAGGGATTTCTAAGCGCTTTACCTGATTGTCCTTGTGGCAAACCCATTTATTCCCCATAGCTTTAATAATAGCTTTTGATTTAATGGCATTTTGCTGGCAAAGTACCGCATAAATATCCCAGCTAAATCGCCCAGCCGCAATCATTTGACCTAATAGCTTTTTATCATTCTTTGTCATCAGAAATTTCCTTTTTTATTTTATTAAATACAGAATGGGTGCTTACACAACCAATCCATACTTCCCAAGCATCTTGCATACCTAAATAATAATAATTACCATTTTCTAGCTTAGAAAAATTATGGTATTTTTCTTGCCAATTTTCTGTAATCCATTCTTTAAATAATTGTTTTTCGGTCATTTTTTAATTTCCATTACATTCTTCTTATGATGTCCCATTTGGTCGTACATAAGACCTCAACGGGAATATCGGTTGCCATAGCTGAACTGCCAATTCTGCGCTTACCGTAAATAATTAGCGGTTGCATACCACCAGCTAAACACTCATGGCTTGCTTGGATTGTTTCTTGGCGGCTTAAAGCCTGAACTGCTGGGTCAATAATTAAAGTTTGGGGTGGCGCATCGCTGCTATATTTAACCCCGCCTGGGCCTGAACAACCGACCAAAAATAACAAAAGTAATAGTGTTTTCATTAGAAATGCCCCCATCGAATATAAAAAGCCGTAGCCACAACTAGCACAATGACTAGCCCCATAATTCCACCTAAAAATATTTCTTTCATGTTTCTCCCCTTAACTTACGAAATAATGCCCTTATGTCTGACCTGTCCCTATCATCAAATATCTTGATAAATAGCTCATGGTTTGGACTTCTGGGCGCATCTGCAAAAAACTCCCCATCAAATACAAACTTAAAAAACTGCTTACAAGCTACTTCTTCTTTCTTGCATTTCTCAAAAAACCGACAATCATCGCATGGGGCTTTGCCCACATACATTTTATTTATTGCCATAACCGACACACAGGCTTGCAGCTTTCCATTCCTCAACCTGTGCTAACGCAGCGTCATAATCTTTGGCCCAACCCGATACCTGACCGCTAGGCGTTATTTGAGCTACAGAAAATGATTTACCAAATGACGGTGTAATTTTATAAGTTGCCAAACCAGCAAAAAAGTCTTTTGCATGGTTATATTCGTTATTTGCGGCTAAATCATCCCCATTAATTCTTGACTTGCGCTGTGCTGTTGTTTCCATTTGTTTCCCCTTAAAGACTACAGATTATTCTTTTATTTAACGCTAGTTAATAGGGACTTACCCTAATGGTTATTTATACAGTAGGTGGGGCGGCATCTTCATTGAAAGAGATTTTAAAGGGGAAATAAAATCACACCGCCCCGTAATTATTGTAGTTTATTTTTGAGCTTGTATACCCTTAATAAACTTAAAAATGCTTCATATCCGTCTTTTAGGTCTTGTTCGCTATGTTCAACAATAGCAACATCATGGGTTTCGGCATTAATGTATACATTTGCACAACGAGCGCCTGGCATTAAACCTTCACGATAGGCTGCAAGCTGTAGTGTATTCTCGTAGTAGGGTGTTAGTTCACCAGGGGATTTCTCCGTAGTCTTGATGTCTACAAGCGCCCCAGAAGCAAAAAGGTCGCATTTGCCACCATACCCCTCAGGGCTAGCAAAAGACCTTTCAGCGACCCAATCTAGCTTGCCAAAATGCTCATCAAGCGCTTCTTGAACTTTATGGACATAAGCAGGCCATTCAGGCAAAATATCAAGTTCAAAATATGACTGCACGATGGCATGAATGTAAGTACCTCGATTGGCTGCTTCCCTGCTCTTAGCTTTAGACAAATCTAAAACTCGGCTAATGTAGTCTTTTTCATCTTCGCCAGCTATTCTAGGATTAGCCAGAGTAGCTTTTAAAACCTCAGTTTGTAGCCATGTATTAAGACCATTTTTAGCTAATAAGCCGTTAATGGTTGATACCGATGGTACTAAGTTATCTGTTTTGGCATCCCGCAGCGTTGTATTGCGTTCTTTGCCGTTCTTACCAATCGTTGTATATCTGGGTTGGCCTGTTACTGCACAGTACCAATGGCCCGATTCTTTACTCTGATTCTCCGTCATCTAAAAGTCCCCTTATTTTGCCTCGATTAAATCCAACTTCGATGGCAAGATTAAGGATGTCTTGAAAATCATTGGCCTCAAAGGTAATTAAACTTCTTTCCTCGTCAACCCCAAATTCGTCTGTATGGCGAACTGCTTTATTTTCTATTACATCTTTAATCGAGCCTATCATTTTTAACTCCTAAAAAGGTACATCGTCTTGAATTTCATCCTCCCCTTTAGGTTTAAAACCTACGGGTTGTTTGATATCACCAATAGAGCCTGAGAAAAACTTACCCTTAGGGCCTTCTTTTACCCAAGCACTTAACCAACGCTCTTTACCGTTAATCATTACTGACCCTGTGTAATCTGGGTGTTTGTCAGTAGTTTTGCGGTTGTTTTTAAATAGGCTAAATGAGCCTTCTTTCATAATAAAAGCCATTACATTTCCTTTACTAAAGCGGGTTTAATTTGTGGTTTTGCTTGGACTACTGTATTGCCATCATCGTCAGCCTGCACAATACCTACAAACGATGCTAAAGCGCCTCTACGCATATAAGTTACAGCCGCTAGGCATCCATGAGCATCTTGCTTGGCTACGGGTATGGACATCTCTTGCTCAATCCATTCGCCAGAGCTATGCACAAGTCTGGTAATTAGCCACATACGGCCTTCAAAGAAATTGCCAGGCATCTGTATTACAGCTAGACCATTTTTAGCTAAAGCCTCTCGGCAAGAATCCCACACCGACTCAAGGTCAGCGTAGGTAGACTTAAAAAACGGGTTAGCGGAATCTTTTTTAGCAAATGTTAGTTGACCCTGAACTTTGGATAGCGCAGTTGCTAATTCTTTAATGCTTTCAGATTGAGACATTTTTACCTCCAAATATCTTAGCGTAGTCATTAAAAATCGCAGTCAAAACTGGGTTTTTACGCTCAACAGGTTTGCCACAAGCTGCACGAATACAGTCAACTTGTTCCTGTGTGGGCCATCCACACTCCATAGCTTCTAGAGCTTCCTCTAAAAATTCTTCATGCTCAAGCATTACTTGGTGTAATTCATCCATTTAAGTTCCCCTTAAATACATAGCAAAATTGCTACAATCTAATATTAATACAAGTTAATAGAAAATGTCAACTATTTGATTAGTTGTTGTTTTTTTGATAAGATAAGTTAAATGAACATAAAAATAACAGAACCCGCCATGATTGAGCTTCTTGGTGGTACTTGCAAAGTAGCTCGAATGGTTGGGGTTGCCCCAGCCGCAGTCGCAAAGTGGAAAATTCATGGAATCCCACATGGAAAGATGATTGAGTTGGCAGCTAGGCTAGAAGTCGTTAGTCATAGGCTTGTAACCCGTCAAGACTTGTTTCCGACCACCTGGCACTTAGTATGGCCTGAACTCTTACCTAAACCAAACTTATGCTCTTAAACGACCCATTTAAGATTATTGAACCTACAGTAATTAGTTTTAGTGGTGGTCGTACTTCAGCTTATATGCTTTGGCGCATATTGCAATCCAATGGGGGATTACCTTCAGAAGCTATTGTTTGTTTTGCTAATACAGGTAAAGAAGAAGAAGCTACCCTTGAATTTGTTAGGGATTGCGAAATTAATTGGAATGTAGACATTCATTGGGTTGAATACCAATACTCTGAAAAGCCAGCAGACAGATGGAAAAAAATAACCTATGAAACAGCAAGCAGGCTTGGAGAACCATTCTTTGAATTAATTGACCAAAACGGTTCACCTTATCTTCCAAACCCAGTTGCAAGAATATGCACAGCCAAATTAAAAATAAGAACTATTCATGCTTATTTAAAGTCTTTAGGGTGGAAACACAATGAAAATATGGATTGGATAGGAATTAGAGCAGATGAGATGCGAAGGGCAGCAAAGATGGAAAGAGAAAGAACTCCGTTAGTAACTGCTGGCGTTACCAAAGAAACAGTAGGAAATTTCTGGAAAGAGCAGTCTTTTGACCTTGGGTTGCCTAATATGAATGGGGTAACTATGCACGGTAACTGCGATTTATGCTTTTTAAAGCCAACTTATCAAATTATTAGCCTTATTAGGGAAAAACCATCTAGAGCCGATTGGTGGATAGCTATGGAAAACCATGCTACATCAAGTAATAAAACTTATGGTGATGGGGCAAAGTTTAGAAAAGATAGGCCAAGTTATGCAGAGCTTAAAAAGTTTGCTTTATCCCATGATGATATGTTTCCAAAAGATGAAGAAGCAATCCCTTGCTTTTGCGGAGATTAAATGATTTTAGAAAATGTAACCCTTTGCGCTATAGATTCAGTTCAGCCAATACTGGCTAAAAAAGCTATGGAACGCTGTAACCGCCAAGTTACCTTTGGTGCTGAGGTTTTTATAGATGCCAATATTTCCAGCAAACAAGAATATTCAAAGTTTGTTATCTATGAGTTGCATAAATACATCAAAACTGACTTTGTTTTACTGATGCAATGGGATAGCTGGATTATCAATAAAAACGCTTGGAATCCACGATTCTTAGACTATGACTACATTGGGGCAGTATGGCCCTGGCATCCAGAGGGTTTTAGAGTGGGCAACGGAGGGTTTTCCCTAAGAAGCAAGAAATTGTTGGATTTAACCCACAAAGATGAATTTGTTTATAAAGACCGCAATGAAGATGACCTTATATGCCATATCAATAGGGACTATCTCGTACGCAATGGCGTACGCTTTGCACCAGAAGAATTAGCTAGAGAATTTAGCTATGAACGGGAAGCCACAAATATTCCCAGCTTTGGATTTCATGGGGAATACAACATGGACAAATATTTGTAGTAAA
>Ga0114970_10000966_pt1 | contig 21656 bp, 21 predicted proteins | sample M_140205_XF_Meta_FD_87030 | JGI IMG/M metagenome (GOLD analysis project Ga0114970, IMG submission 87030) | Freshwater microbial communities from Lake Montjoie, Canada to study carbon cycling - M_140205_XF_MetaG | ecosystem: Environmental > Aquatic > Freshwater > Lake | place: Lake Montjoie...
AACTGGTCAACAACATGGTGGTCGGTGTGACCGCAGGCTTCGAGAAAAAGCTCAGCCTGGTTGGCGTTGGCTACAAGGCACAGGCGCAGGGCGCCAAGCTAAACCTGACGGTGGGCTATTCGCACCCGGTCAACAAGGAAATGCCGACTGGTATCACGGTGCTGACCCCGACCCCGACCGAGATCGTGGTCAAGGGTGCCGACCGCCAGCGCGTTGGTCAGGTAGCTGCAGAGATTCGTGCGATTCGTCCGCCAGAGCCCTACAAAGGCAAGGGCATTCGGTACTCGGACGAAAAGATCACGATCAAAGAAACCAAGAAGAAGTAAGGGGCAGCAGTATGTTGACCAAGAAAGAACAGCGCCTTCGCCGGTCGCGACAGACCCGCATCCGCATTGCGACGCAAGGCGTTGCGCGGTTGACGGTGACCCGCACCAACCTCCATATTTACGCCGCAGTGATTTCCGGCGATGGCGCCAAGGTGATCGCCAGTGCGTCGACCGCAGAAGCAGAAGTGCGTACCACCTTGGGCGCGGGCAAAGGTGGCAACACCGCTGCTGCGCAGGTGATAGGCAAGCGGGTTGCCGAAAGGGCTAAGGCGGCCGGGGTCGAGAAGGTCGCTTTCGACCGCTCGGGTTTTGCATACCATGGCCGCGTCAAGGCGCTGGCGGATGCCGCGCGCGAAGCCGGCTTGCAGTTCTAGTCTGATCGGAAACACATATGGCTAAAGTTCAAGCGAAGATGCAGGGTAAGGCCGAGGGTCCCGAGGACGGCCTGCGCGAGAAGATGATCGCGATTAACCGCGTGACCAAGGTCGTCAAGGGCGGACGCATTCTCGGCTTTGCCGCGCTGACCGTGGTCGGCGACGGCGATGGCCGCGTCGGTATGGGCAAGGGAAAGTCCAAGGAAGTGCCAGCCGCGGTGCAAAAAGCGATGGAAGAGGCGCGCCGCAACATGGTCAAGGTATCGCTGAAGAACGGCTCCATACACCACAAGGTGATGGGACACCATGGCGCCGCCAACGTGATGATGGCACCCGCCCCTAAGGGAACCGGGATCATCGCCGGCGGCCCGATGCGCGCCGTCTTCGAGGTGGTGGGCATCACGGACATCGTCGCCAAGAGCCACGGTTCGTCGAACCCCTACAACATGGTTCGCGCAACGCTCCACGCGCTGTCGATTGCCACCACCCCGTCAGAAGTCGCTGCGAAGCGCGGCAAGTCGGTCGAAGAACTGTTCGTGTAAGCGGGAGACTGAGCATGACCACACAACAAACCCTGAAAGTCCAGCTGGTGCGCAGCCCGATTGGCTGCAAGGAGTCGCACCGTGCGACGGTTCGCGGCCTAGGTCTTCGCAAGATACGCGGAGTGCGCGAACTGGTGGACACACCCGAAGTGCGCGGGATGATCAACAAGATCAGTTATCTGGTCAAGGTATTGTGAATTTGGACGCAAAGACAGCGCTCGGCGCTAGCCGAAGCGGTCGCTAACGACAAGGATAGATCATGGAACTCAATGGCATCAAGCCGGCAGACGGCGCGAAACACGCCAGGCGCCGTGTAGGTCGCGGAATCGGCTCGGGTCTGGGCAAGACGGCGGGGCGTGGCCACAAGGGCCAAAAGTCGCGCGCCGGCGGCTACCACAAGGTCGGTTTCGAGGGCGGCCAGATGCCGCTGCAGCGCCGGCTGCCAAAGCGTGGCTTCAAGTCGCAACTGCTCAAGTACAACGACGAAGTCACCCTGTCCTCGCTGCAGGAACTCGGTGCGGCGGACGTCGATCTGCTGACGCTCAAGCAGGCTGGATTGGTGGGCCAACTGGTCAAGGTGGTGAAGGTCATCAAGACGGGTGAACTGACGATCCCGGTCAAGCTCAATGGCATCGGTGCCACCGCTGGCGCGAAGGCTGCGATCGAAGCGGCCGGCGGAAGCGTAGCCTGAGAATGAGGCGAACAGCGGACTGATATGGCAACGAGCGCGACCCAACTGGCAAAAACCGGAAAGTTCGGCGACCTGCGTCGCCGGCTGGTGTTTTTGCTGCTCGCGCTGGTTGTCTACCGGATCGGCGCGCACATACCGGTGCCGGGGATAGACCCGAACCAGTTGCAGCAGTTTTTCAAGGGCCAAGAGGGCGGCATTCTGGGAATGGCGAATCTGATGTCGGGCGGCGCGCTGTCGCGCTTCACGGTTTTTGCGCTCGGGATCATGCCGTACATATCGGCGTCCATCATCATGCAGCTGCTGACCTACGTGCTGCCAGCCTTCGAGCAGTTGAAGAAGGAAGGCGAAGCCGGGCGCCGCAAGATCACGCAGTACACGCGCTACGGAACGCTGGGCCTGGCGCTATTCCAGTCGCTGGGAATCGCGGTTGCGCTTGAAAGCTCGGCCGGACTGGTGATGGCACCCGGGGTCGGATTTCGAGTGACCGCTGTGTGCACACTGACAGCCGGAACCATGTTCCTGATGTGGCTCGGTGAGCAGATTACCGAGCGCGGCCTGGGCAACGGAATTTCGATCCTGATCTTCGGGGGCATTGCGGCCAACCTGCCCAACGCCATTGGCGGCCTCCTCGAACTGGTGCGTACCGGAGCGATGAGCATCATCGTCGCGCTGATGATCGTGGTGCTGGTCGGGTTGGTCACTTATTTCGTCGTCTTTGTCGAACGCGGGCAGCGAAAGATTCTGGTGAACTACGCGCGCAGGCAGGTTGGCAACAAAGTGTATGGCGGCCAGTCCTCGCACCTGCCGCTCAAGCTGAATATGGCTGGCGTGATACCACCGATATTTGCATCCTCGATCATCCTGCTTCCGGCAACCGTCGTTGGCTGGTTCAGCAGCGGCGAGTCGATGCACTGGCTCAAGGACATTGCGGGTTCGCTGACACCGGGACAGCCGATCTATGTTCTGTTCTATGCAGCGGCGATTGTCTTCTTTTGTTTCTTCTATACCGCGCTGGTTTTCAACAGTCGGGAAACAGCCGACAACCTGAAAAAAAGCGGGGCCTTCATACCGGGCATCCGACCGGGTGAGCAGACAGCCAAATATATTGACAAGATCCTGCTCAGGCTGACTATGGCGGGGGCGATCTATATCACCTTCGTCTGTCTGTTGCCCGAGTTCCTGATCCTGAAATACAACGTGCCCTTTTATTTCGGCGGTACATCGCTGCTGATCATTGTGGTGGTGACGATGGACTTTATGGCGCAGGTACAGAACTACATGATGTCGCAGCAGTACGAGTCGTTGTTGAAGAAAGCCAGTTTCAAGTCTTCCTGATGGGGCGGCCGGCTCCCTCTAGGGGGCGGTGCATGCGCGCTCGAAGGCGGTTTTTGTGAGTAGGGTTTTGGGCCAAGCGGGCGATCAGAACCAGGTGGAATGTTTTTAGGAGAATCAAATGAAAGTTTCGGCTTCGGTCAAGAAAATTTGCCGTAACTGCAAAATTATCCGGCGCAAGGGCGTTGTGCGTGTGATCTGTACCGATCCGCGTCACAAGCAGCGTCAAGGTTGATTGCATACTTTTAGAGGACGATCATGGCACGTATCGCTGGCATCAATATCCCGCCGCAAAAACACTCTGAGATCGGCTTGACGGCCATCTTCGGCATTGGCCGCACGCGCGCGCGCAAGATTTGCGACGCCTGCGGCATCGCCTACTCGAAGAAGATCAAGGATCTGACCGACTCGGATCTGGAAAAAATCCGCGATCAGGTGGGCCAATTCACCATCGAGGGCGACCTGCGCCGGGAAACAACGATGAACATCAAGCGCTTGATGGACATCGGTTGCTACCGTGGATTTCGCCATCGGCGCGGTTTGCCGATGCGCGGTCAGCGCACGCGTACCAACGCCCGTACCCGCAAGGGGCCACGCAAGGCGGCGGCGTCCCTGAAAAAATAAATAGCGACTGAGAGACCCCTATGGCAAAACCCCAAGCTAGTTCCGCTTCGCAACGCGTACGCAAGAAAGTCCGCAAGAACGTTTCGGACGGAATCGCGCATGTGCACGCATCGTTCAATAACACCATCATCACGATAACGGACCGCCAGGGCAATGCGCTGGCTTGGGCGTCGTCGGGCGGTCAGGGCTTCAAAGGTTCGCGCAAGTCGACACCTTTTGCGGCTCAGGTCGCGTCGGAAGTGGCCGGGCGCGCGGCGGTCGAGCAGGGCATCAAAAATCTTGACGTTGAAATCAAGGGGCCGGGTCCCGGGCGCGAGTCCTCGGTGCGTGCGTTGGCGGCTCTCGGAATCCGCATCAACATGATTGCCGATGTGACGCCGGTTCCGCACAACGGTTGCCGACCGCAAAAGCGCAGGAGAATTTGAAGCCTGCATGGAAGGACGCAGATGCGTCCGGTTTCGTTGGCAAAACGGTTTGTACGCAAGCCGGCTTTCTCGAGACCTTGTTTCAACAAGCCCACCGCCATCAGTCCCGCGCTGATGGCTCCCGCAGTTTTCTGCGGCAGATGACAAAAAGGAAGTTCAAGTGGCACGTTATCTAGGCCCCAAGGCCAAACTATCCCGCCGTGAAGGCACCGACCTGTTCCTCAAGAGCGCGCGCCGCGCGATCGGAGACAAGGCCAAGTTCGACTCCAAGCCGGGGCAGCACGGACGCACATCGGGTGCACGCACATCGGACTACGGCCTGCAACTGCGCGAGAAGCAGAAGGTCAAGCGCATGTACGGCGTTCTTGAGCGCCAGTTCCGTCGCTATTTCGAGGAGGCGGATCGCCGAAAGGGCAACACGGGAGCCAACCTGCTCTTGTTGTTGGAGTCGCGCCTCGACAATGTGGTCTACCGCATGGGTTTCGGATCAACCCGCGCCGAGTCGCGCCAGTTGGTGTCGCACAAGGCCATCACGGTCAATGGCCACTCGGTGAACATCCCTTCGTACATGGTCAAGGCCGGCGACGTGGTGTCGGTGCGCGACAAGTCGAAAAAGCAAAATCGTGTCGTCGAGGCGCTGCAACTGGCGCAGCAGGTCGGCATGCCGGCCTGGGTCGAGGTCAGCCTCGACAAGGCAGAAGGCGTATTCAAGAAAGCGCCCGACCGCGACCAGTTCGCGGCCGACATTAACGAGTCGCTGATCGTCGAGCTGTACTCGCGCTGATCCGGCACCCGAAATCGTTCCTGAACTGCGGGGCACTGCGGTACAGGTGCTTCACCAGCCTTACCGATGTAACGAATCGGGGGTATTGAGAGGAAGTCTGCATGCAAACTAGTCTGTTGAAACCAAAAACCATCAGCGTCGAGCAGATCGGCGCTAATCGCGCCAAGGTGGCGCTAGAACCCTTCGAGCGCGGCTACGGCCACACGCTGGGCAACGCCTTGCGTCGTGTCCTGCTTTCGTCAATGCCCGGTTACGCGGCGACCGAGGTGACGATAGCCGGCGTCCTGCATGAGTACTCGTCGATCGACGGTATTCAGGAAGACGTCGTCAACATTCTGCTGAACCTCAAGGGCGTGGTATTCAAATTGCACAACCGCGACGAAGTCACGTTGAGCCTGCGAAAAGAGGGAGACGGCATCGTCACCGCCGCAGACATACAGACGCCGCATGACGTTGAGGTCATCAATCCGGACCATGTCATTGCGCATCTGTCGCACGGCGGCAAGCTCGATATGCAGATCAAGATTGAAAAAGGCCGCGGCTATGTTCCGGGAACGATGCGGCGTCACGGCGACGAGCCGACGAAGTCGATCGGCCGCATTGTGCTTGACGCCTCATTTTCCCCGGTCAAGCGGGTGAGCTACACGGTCGAGAGCGCGCGCGTCGAACAGCGGACCGACCTGGATAAGCTGGTCGTCGAAATAGAAACCAATGGGGCCATCTCGGCAGAGGACGCCGTGCGCGCCTCGGCCAAGATCCTGGTCGAGCAGCTGGCGGTCTTCGCGCAGCTCGAGGGCAACGAGCTGGCCGCATTCGACTCGCCTGCGCCGCGCGGCAGCTCGCAGTTCGATCCGATCCTGTTGCGCCCGGTCGACGAGCTCGAACTGACGGTGCGTTCGGCCAACTGCCTGAAGGCGGAAAATATTTACTACATCGGCGACCTGATACAGCGGACGGAAAACGAGCTGCTCAAGACCCCGAATCTGGGCCGCAAGTCGCTCAATGAAATCAAGGAAGTGCTGGCGTCACGCGGGCTGACCTTGGGAATGAAACTGGAAAGCTGGCCGCCGGCCTCACTCGAGAAGCGTTGATTGAAGGTCCCGCGGGGACAGTGCCACTGGCAGTACCTGATCCGGCTGCCGGCTAAATAATTTTGAATGGAGAAGCACCATGCGCCACGGACACGGACTACGTAAACTTAACCGCACCACCTCGCATCGTCTTGCGATGCTGCGCAACATGATGAACTCGCTGATCGCGCACGAGGCGATCAAGACAACGCTGCCCAAGGCCAAAGAACTGCGCCGCGTCGTGGAGCCGATGATCACGCTGGCCAAGGTGGCCACGGTTGCGAACCGCCGGCTTGCCTTCGACCGCCTGCGCGACCGCGACAGCGTCGTCAAGCTGTTCGATGTGCTCGGACCGCGTTATCAGGCGCGCCCCGGTGGCTATACCCGAATCCTGAAAATGGGCTTCCGGGTCGGCGATAACGCGCCCATGGCGCTGGTTGAACTGGTCGACCGGCCCGACCTTGCGGAGGCAGCTGTCGAGGACGCAGCGAAGGCCGAATAGGTTACAATCACCCATTACCGCGCGATGGAGCAGCCTGGTAGCTCGTTGGGCTCATAACCCAAAGGTCGTAGGTTCAAATCCTACTCGCGCAACCAAATAAAAAGGTCAGACTTGTTCTGGCCTTTTTTCATTCCGGCTTGTATTTTCGGAGTGCCGGCACAGGGCCATGCGTACAGATCATAGGGCTGCGCCCTAAACATCGGGGCTTGGCCTGCGGCAACTCCACCGATACTGGCGCAATCGTCCAGCGCCGTTCCCAGGAGCCTAAGCCATGTCGGAAGACCCCTCAACGCCTGCCCTCGCCGGCGGCCCGGCACGCCGGCGCGCCGGGCGTGCCAGCGGCGTCGTCCGTGTTGCGCCATCCACGGCGAAATACCGCAATCTCAGGCACCGTTTCCCGACGACGCCGGTGGTGTCGGAAGACGAACTGGAGGCGATCCACAACGCCTCGCTGACCATCCTTGAAGAAGTGGGGATGGACTTCATGCACGCCGGTGCGCGCGCGATCCTGAAGAAGGCCGGCGCCGAGGTGAGCCCCGATACCGAGCGGGTGCGCTTCGATCGCAACCTGATTCTTGAGGCGATCAGGACCTGTCCCAGCGAGTTCACGCTGCACGCCCGCAACGTGCAGCGCAACCAGCAGATCGGCGGCAAGAACCTGGTGTTTGCGCAGGTCGCCAGTCCGCCGAACTGCTCGGACCTGCAGGGTGGCCGGCGCGCGGGCAACCACAACGACTTTCGCAATATGGTCCGGCTCGCGCAGCGCTACGACGTAGTGCATGCCAGCGGCGGCTACCCGGTTGAGCCGGTCGATATCCATGCTTCCATCCGCCACCTGGATTGCCTGTCGGACATTGCCAAGCTCACCGACAAGCCGTTTCACGCCTATTCGCTGGGCCGGGAGCGCAACCAGGACGCGCTGGAAATAGTCCGCATCGTCCGCGGCATCAGCCGCGAGCAGATGGACCGCGAACCGTCGCTTTTTTCCATCATCAACAGCTCGTCGCCGCTGCGCCTAGACACGCCCATGCTGCAGGGCATCCTTGAGATGTCATCGCGTAACCAGGTCATCATCCTCACGCCTTTCACGTTGGCCGGCGCGATGGCGCCGGTGACCATCGCCGGCGCGCTGGCGCAGCAAAATGCCGAGGCGCTGGCCGGCATCGCGCTGACGCAGCTGGTGCGACCGGGGGCACCCGTCGTCTACGGCGGCTTCACATCGAATGTCGACATGAAGACCGGTGCCCCGGCCTTTGGAACACCTGAGTACATGAAGGCGGTTCTCGCCGGCGGTCAGCTGTGTCGCAAGTACGGCATCCCTTACCGTACGTCGAACGTATGCGCCGCCAACACCGTCGACGCGCAGGCGGCCTACGAATCGGTTTTTTCTCTTTGGGCAGTGATCCAGGGGGGTGGCAACTTCATCATGCATTCGGCCGGCTGGATGGAGGGCGGCCTGACCTGCTCTTTCGAAAAGTTCATCCTCGACGTCGACCTGCTGCAGATGGTCGCCGAGTACCTGACCCCGCTGGACGTCAGCCCGGCCGGTTTGGGTCTGGACGCGGTGCGCGACGTTGGGCCCGGCGGCCATTACTTTGGCACGGCCCACACGCTCGAGCGCTTTGAGACGGCCTTCTACTCGCCGATCATTTCGGACTGGCGCAATTTCGAAACTTGGGAGCAGGCTGGCAGCCCCACCGCGATGCAAAAGGCAAACACGGTCTGGCAAAAGGAACTGGCCGCTTACGAGCGCCCGCCGATGGATCCAGCGATTGAGGAGGAGCTCGACGCCTTCGTGGCCCGGCGCAAGGAAGAGGGCGGCGCGCCGACCGACTTCTAGGCGCGGCGACCTGCAGCGGACAGGCCCGCCAACCGGAGATAATGCGATTGAGTTTGATTGCGAGGAATCTGAACGGTGAGAACAACAGCGCGGGTGGTGGTGATAGGTGGGGGCGTGGTCGGTTGCTCGGTGCTTTATCACCTGACCAAGAAAGGTTGGAAGGACGTGATGCTGCTCGAGCGCGACCAGCTCACTTCGGGCTCGACCTGGCACGCCGCAGGCGGCTTTCATACCCTCAACGGCGACCCCAATGTGGCGATGTTGCAGAGCTACACGGTGGGCTTGTACAAGGAGCTGGAGGAAATATCCGGCCAGTCTTGCGGGCTGCACCTGTCGGCCGGCATCATGCTCGCCGACACGCCCGAGCGCATGGAGTTCCTCAAGACCACCGTGGCCAAAGGACGCTATCTGGGCATGCACACCGAAATCATCTCGGTGCAGGAAGCCAAGAAGTACTTTCCGCTGATTGATGAAAAACACTTCATCGGCGCATTGCTCGACCCCAACGAGGGCCATCTGGACCCGTCAGGGACCACCTACGCCTACGCCAAGGCGGCGAAGCTCGCTGGTGCGACGATCGAGGTGCAGACCAAGGTCGAGAGCCTGCGCCAAAAGCCCGACGGCGGCTGGTTGGTGCACACGAACAAGGGCGTCGTCGAATGCGAGCATGTGGTCAACGCGGGCGGGCTGTGGGCGCGCGAGGTCGGTCGCATGGTGGGCATCGAACTGCCGGTGCTGGCAATGGAGCACATGTATCTGGTGACGGAGGAGATACCGGAGATCGTCGCGTACAACAAGGAGGCGGGCAAGGAGATCGGCCATGTGATCGATTTCGGCGCCGAATGCTACCTGCGCCAGGAGGGCAAGGGCATCGTGCTGGGCGCCTACGAGAAGGCCTGTGTTCCCTGGTCGCCGAGGAACACGCCGTGGACCTTCGGCCAGGAACTGCTCGCGCCCGATATCGACCGCATCGCGCCCTCGCTGGAAGTGGCGTTCAGGCATTTCCCGCGGCTGGAACACGTCGGCATCAAACGCATCATCAACGGGCCCTTCACCTTCGCGCCCGACGGCAACCCGCTGGTGGGGCCGGTGCAGGGCCGCACCAACTTCTGGTCTGCCTGCGGTGTCATGGCGGGATTCAGCCAGGGTGGCGGCGTTGGCCTGGCGCTGTCGAACTGGATGGTCGACGGGGATCCGGGCTTTGACATCTGGGGCATGGACGTCGCGCGCTACGGCGACTGGGCCACGCGCAGCTACACCAATGCCAAGGTGCGCGAGAACTATTCGCGCCGCTTCAGCATTCGTTTTCCGAACGAGGAGTTGCCAGCTGGCCGGCCGCTGCAGACCACGCCGTTGTATGACACCTTCCTGGCACAAGGCGCGGTGATGGGCGACTCGTGGGGCATGGAGACGCCGCTGTGGTTTGCCCCTGCCGGCGAGAAGGCCGAAGACCTGGTGTCTTTTCACCGCTCGAACGACTTCGCGGCGGTCAAGGCAGAATGCCTGGCGGTGCGCGAGGCGGTCGGCGTGACCGAGATCGCCAACTTCGCAAAGTACGACATCACCGGCGCGGGAGCCGAACGGTGGCTGCTGCATCTGATGGCCAACACCATGCCCGCGCCGGGCCGCATCATGCTCACGCCGATGCTCAACCACCAGGGAAAGATCATCGGCGACTTCACGCTCGCCAATGCCGGCGATGGCCGCTACATGATGTGGGGTTCCAGTCAGGCGCAGGTCTACCACATGCGCTGGTTCGAACAGCACCTGCCTAAAGACGGGTCGGTGCGCGTCGCGCCGCTCGGCATGAAGCGGATCGGCCTGTCGCTCGCCGGCCCGAGGTCGCGTGAACTGCTGCAGCGGCTGACCGACGACGACGTGTCGGGCGAAGCTTTCCGGTTCATGGACTACCGCGAGATGGAAGTCGCTACAGTCAGGGCGAAGGTCAACCGCATCACCTATACCGGTGACCTGGGCTACGAGATCTGGGTCGCGCCCGAATACCAGCTGCGCCTGTACCGCAGCATCATGGCGGCAGGGGCCGACTTGGGAATCAGGAACTTCGGCATGCGCGCGCTGCTGTGCCTGCGCCTGGAGAAGAACTTTGGCACCTGGTACCGCGAGTTTCGTCCGATCTACGGCCCCTTCGAGGCCGGGCTGGAGCGCTTCGTCAAGCTCGACAAGACCGACTTCATCGGCAAGGCCGCGGCGCTACAGGAAAAGGCCGAAGGCCCCAAGCGCACCCGTATCTTCATGGTCGTCGACGCGCTCGACTCCGATGTGATGGGCGACGAACCGATCTGGGTTGACGGCAAGGTACAGGGCTGGGTCACCTCCGGCGGCTACGGCCACTATGTGCAGCAGTCGCTGGCGCAGGGCTACATTCCTACGGCTTTGTTGCGCGACGGCGTGCAGCTTGAAGTCGAGATACTCGGTGAGCGCCGCCCGGCGCGACTGCAGATGCAGCCGCCCTTGGACCCGCAAGCGTTGCGCATGAGGATGTAAGGATGTGGCAGCGGTATTCGGTTTGGTCGTTGCTGCGGCACGCGATGGGCGGCCACAAGGGCTGGGAGCGCGCGTGGCGCGACCCCGAACCCAAGAAGAACTACGACGTCATCATCGTGGGCGGCGGGGGCCATGGACTGGCGACCGCCTATTACCTCGCGAAGAACCACGGCATTCGCAACATCGCGATTCTCGAGAAGGGCCACATCGGGTCGGGCAATGTGGGGCGCAACACGACCATCGTGCGTTCCAACTACATGATGCAGGACAACACGGCTTTTTACGAGCACTCGATGTCGCTGTGGCGCGATCTGTCGCAGGAGCTCAACTACAACGTGATGTTTTCGCCGCGCGGCTACCTTTACGCGGCTTGCTCGCAGGGCGCGCTGGACAATGTGGTCCGCCGCGCCAACATCATGCGCCTCAACGGCATCCGCGCCGAGATGCTCAGCCGCGAGGAGGTGATGAAGGAAGTCCCCTACCTCGACTATTCCGACAGCGCGCGCTTTCCCATCTATGGCGCCATGCTGCAACCCGACGCCGGAACCGCGCGCCATGACGCAGTGGCCTGGGGCTATGCGCGCGCCGCCGACCAACTCGGCGTCGACATCATCCAGAACTGCGAGGTGCAGGACTACCTGTGGTCGGGCGGGCGCATCGTCGGCGTCAAGACCAGCCGGGGCGACATCGGTGCGGGCAAGGTAGGGGTTGCCGTCGCCGGGAACACCTCGGTGCTGGCGCAAAAGGCGGGCCTGCGCCTGCCGATTGAAAGCCATGTGCTGCAGGCCTTTGTCAGCGAGTCGATCAAGCCGGTGGTGCACCATGTGGTGGTCTGGTCGGCGACCTACTTTTACGTCTCGCAGTCGGACAAGGGCGGTCTGGTCTTCGGGGGCCATATCGACCGCTACAACAGCTATGCGCAGCGTGGCAACCTGCCCAATATCGCCGAGACGACGCAGGGACTGGTCAGCCTGATCCCTTTTGCGGCGCGACTGCGCCTGCTGCGCCACTGGGGCGGCATCATGGACATGACGCCCGATGGCAGCCCGATCATCACGCCGACGCCGGTGCCGGGCCTGTACCTCAACGGCGGCTGGTGCTACGGCGGTTTCAAGGCCACGCCTGCGTCGGGCTGGTGCTTCGCCCACACCATCGCCAACGACGCGCCGCACGCCTACAACGCGGGCTTCACCATGGACCGGTTTGCACAGGGCCGATACATCGACGAGGCCGGCTACGGCCCTTACAACCATCTGCAGTAGGGAGCACGCACCATGCTGAGAATCCATTGCCCCTGGTGCGGAGAACGCGACCACGACGAGTTCAGCTATTTTGGCGACGCGAGCAAGGTCTACCCGCCGCTCGACGCGCAGTTCCACGACCAGTGGGTCGAGGCGGTCTTCATGCGCGACAACCCCAAGGGCGAGCACAGTGAGTTCTGGCAGCACACACTGGCCTGCCGGCGCTGGCTGGTAGTCAGGCGCAACACGCTGAGCCACGACATCGTGTCGGTGCTGCCAGCGCGCGAAAGGCCCCAGCCATGCACCTAAGCCAGCCCGGCGGCGGCGCCTTTCGCACGCCGCATGGCGGCCGCATTCTGCGCACGCAGCCGCTAGGCCTGGACTTCGACGGCCGGCGGCTTGGCGGCTTTGCCGGCGATACCGTGGCCGCGACGCTGCTGGCCAACGGCGTGCACCTGGTGGCGCGCTCGTTCAAGTACCACCGGCCACGCGGCATCCTAGCGGCCGGCGTCGAAGAGCCCAACGCGCTGCTGACGGTCGGCAGCGGCCAGCTGCAGGAGCCCAATATCGCCGCTACGGTGCTGGAGCTGCACGAGGGCCTGCAGGCGCGCACGCAGAACGCCTGGCCGTCGGTGCGCCATGATCTGATGGCGGTGAATTCCTGGCTGTCGCCGCTGCTGCCCGCGGGCTTCTACTACAAGACCTTCATGGGGCCGACGCGCAGGGCCTGGATGTTCTACGAGCACTTCATCCGCCGCGCAGCGGGGCTTGGCGCGTCCTCGCAGCTGCCCGATCCCGAGCGCTACGACTGGCAGCACGGATTCGCCGACCTGCTGGTGGTCGGCTCCGGAGCCGCCGGCCTCGCGGCGGCCCTGGGCGCCGCGCGCGCGGGCGTTGATGTGACGCTGGTCGAGCAGGACTTTGAACTGGGCGGCGCGCTGCTGTGCCATGCAACGGACAGCGCGCAGGGCCAATGGCGCGACGCCACGCTAGCTGCCTTGGAGGCTAGCGGGCGGGTCCGTATCCTGCGCCGCGCTACCGCTTTTGGCCTTTACGACGGCAACACCGTGGGTGTGATCGAGCGCAGTGCGCCGGGGCTGGCGGACGCAGCACGCGGCGTTGCGCGCCAGCGCTTGCACATCGTACGTGCGCGCGCCATCGTGATGGCCTGCGGCGCCATCGAGCGCCCGCTGGTGTTCGCGGGCAACGACCTGCCTGGGGTGATGCTGTCGGGGGCGGTCGGAACCTACCTTCACCGCTACGGCGTGATGGCGGGCCGGCGCGCCGTCTTTGCGACCAACAACGACGCGGCCTACCTCGACGCGATCGCGCTGGCGCGCGCCGGTGCACAGGTGACCCTGGCCGACTTGCGCGCTCAGGCGCCGACGGCGCTGCACGCCGAGGCCCGCAATGCTGGCGTGCAGGTGCACGCCGGTACAGCGCTGGTGCAGGCGCAGGGCGGTCTGCGGGTGCAGCGATGCACCATCGCCCCTTTTGACATCGCCAGCGGCCGCGTGACGGGCGCTGGCGAGCGGATCGACGTCGACCTGGTCGCCGTGTCGGGCGGCTGGACGCCGAGCGTGCATCTGAGCTCGCACCGCGGCATCAAGCCGGTGTACCGCGCCGACATCGCGGGCTTTGTCCCCGGAGGCTTTGACGCCGCCCACTTCGGCGCCGGCGCCGTGGTCGGGACGCAATCTCTGGCCAGCGCCATCGCCGGTGGCTGGGACGCGGGCGCGCAGGCGGCGGCACTGTGCGGCGTGTCGCCGGCCCCAGGCCGTCTGCCGCCGCCCGACGCGCCCGACGCATCGATCGGTTTTTCCAGCGTGGGCCCGCTCATCGCGGCGGGCCTATCGGGCAAGGCCTTCGTCGACTTCCAGAGCGACGTGACGGTCGACGACATCGACCTCGCGCACCGTGAGGGCTACCAGTCGGTCGAACACCTCAAGCGCTACACCACGCTGGGCATGGGAACCGACCAGGGCAAGACCTCCAACCTCAACGGCCTGGCGATCATGGCAGCGCGGCGCGGCTTGGGCATGGACGCAGTCGGCACCACCACCTTCAGGCCGCCCTACACGCCCACCACCATCGGCGCGCTGGCCGGACGCAGCGTCGGCGCGCACCTGCAGCCGGTGCGTCGCAGCGCCATGCACGACTGGCACATTGCCCACGGCGGCGTGATGGTGGAGGCCGGGCCGTGGATGCGTCCGCTGTGGTACCGAAGCCATGGCGACACGCTGTCTGCAGCCTACAAGGCCGAGATGGAACTGGTGCGCGAGGGGGTCGGCATCGCTGACGTGTCGACCTTGGGAAAGATCGACGTCCAGGGGCCCGACGCAGCCGAGTTTCTAAACCGGGTCTATGTGAACGGCTACGCGAAACTCCCGGTGGGCAAGGCGCGCTACGGCTTTATGCTGCGCGAAGATGGCATCGTGATGGACGACGGCACGACCAGCTGCATCAGCGAGAACGTCTACTTCATGACCACCACCACCGGGCAGGCGGCCCGCGTCATGAGCCATCTCGAATTTCTGCTGCAGGTGGTCTGGCCCGGGTTGCGCGTCACCGTGGCGTCGGTTTCCGACCAGTGGGCGGCGATGAGCATCGCCGGGCCAAAGTCGCGCGAGGTGCTAACGGCCGCGTTTCCCGGTCTGGACTTCAGCACCGGGGCATTCGGCCACATGGGTGTGATGGACGCCGAACTGCCGGGTGCGCTGTGCGGGGTGCGGGCGCGCATCATTCGGCTCACTTTCTCTGGCGAACTCGCGTACGAGGTCTATGCACCCACGCATTTCGGCCGCTGCGTGTGGGAGCACCTGCTGGAGCACGGCAAGCCCTGGAATCTGCGGCCCTATGGGCTGGAGGCGCTGGGATCGCTGCGCATCGAAAAAGGCCATGTGGTCGGCTCCGAGATGGACGGACGCACCACCCTGGACGACCTGGGGATGGGCCGCATGGCCAGCAGCACCAAGCCTTTCTGGGGCGACGCGCTGCGGCGCAGCGCGCACCTGGCGCAAGCCGATCGGCCGACGCTGGTCGGACTGGAGGCGATTGCGCCCGGTGGCGACCCTTCGAACGGAGCCATCCTGTTCTTTCCCGACGACGCGATCCAGGGTCACGGCCGCGGCCACATCAGCTCGACGACCTACAGCAAGTCGATGGGCAAGGCGATCGGTCTGGGCCTGCTGCAGGGCGGCCTGAGTCGCATCGGGCAGGAGGTGATCGCTGCCTCTCCCGTGCAGGGCCGCCAGTACCGACTGCGTGTCGTCGACCCGTGTTTTCTGGACCCCGAGGGAGTGCGTTACCGTGTCTGAAACTCCAACCATCGCCGCGCGACGCAGCCCGTTCGGCGGCACCCGCGCGGCGCTCGCACAGCCCAATGCCGCCGGACAGATCGGAGTACGGCTGCAGGCCGACATGCTGGGCAGCGTCACGCAAGTCAGTACCTGGACTAGCGGCATGCCAGCGCTGGTGCAAGCGTTGACGGCATGGCTGGGACTGCCGCCACCTGCGACGACGGGTAGTACCCTGGCAACAGACTATGGATTGCTGCTGCGCAGCGGGCCCGAGGAATTTCTGTTGATCGCCGAATCGGTGCTAGACAACGCCGGTCTTGTGCGCCGCCAGGTGGCGGGCGAACTCGGCGCCGTCACCGACCTGAGCCACGCGCGTTGCCGCATCCGGGTGTCGGGTGAGAAGACCTGCGACACGCTGTCCAAGTTGTTCCCGATCGATTTGCGCGAGCCAGCGTTTGCAGTGGGGCAGGTCCGGCTCACCGGCCACCACCATGTGCCCGCGCTTTTGCACCGCCGCGCGCGCGATGACTTCGACCTCTATGTTTTTACCACCTACGCGCAGGATCAGTGGCAGGTCCTTAGGGATGCTGCGCTCGAATACGGGGTGTCGGTGGATGCATGAACGGCCTGCGCCACGGATAAGCGCTCAAGTCGCTGTTGTCGCGCGCCGATCGGGCATAAACGGGTCTGCACGCGGGCAGCGGTTAGTTCCACGGTGCGATACTGTTTTCGCGAGTTTGACATGCCTAACTGAACCAAGAAAGTCTCTCAGCGGATCGACGGCCGTGGTCGCTCGGGGTGGAGTCCTCCTCCGATCCGACGCGGCATTCTTCGACCAGATCGCCGACCCTGACGATTGTGTTGGCAATGCCATTCGATCTGGGTGCTAACTCTGCATGAGGGCGGCGCCTTGTTGCGAGGCTCCGCCCGATTTGGAAGAGTAAAAATCGGAGAAAGCTAATGGATGTCAAATGGTTGGAGGACTTTTTGAGTGTTGCTAGGACGGGAAATTTTTCACAATCGGCAAGTGAACGCAATGTTACCCAGTCGGCCTTTAGTCGGCGCATCAAGTCCTTGGAACAATGGGTGGGAGTCGCCCTGATAGATCGCTCGTCGTACCCTACGCGGTTGACCCCTGCGGGAGAAAAATTTCGTGAAGCGGCGCGTGAAGCAAGCTCTTCACTGTCGACCGTGCGTCAGGAACTTCGAAATGGGACGCACGCAAATCGCAAGCTGCTGCGAATCGCTGTACAGCACTCTCTTGCAAGCCAGTTCCTGGTCCAGTGGTTGGCCAATTTGCCGCTTGGGAATGACGATATTCTGGTGCGTGCGACTGCTGACAACCTCCATGACTGCGTTCGCGATCTGGAAGAAGGAAATGTTGATCTATTGATCCGCTATGCACATGCCGACTTGCCGCTACAACTCGACACCAAGCAATACCCGTCGCTCATCATTGCCGAAGAAACCCTCGTTCCCTGCTCAAAACCCGATAGCCATCGGAACCCTCTCTATGCTGTAAGGCCTGAGACAAAGGCCCCGGTTTCTTGGCTGACCTATAGCGGCGAGGCGTTCCTAGGAAGAGCCACGGCTTTGGCCATTGAGCGGGCTACGCCGGCATTGGTCCTACACCCGATTTTCGAAAGTGCTTTGACAGAGTCACTTCGCGCAGGCGCTATTCACGGATTGGGCGTGGCATGGTTGCCAGCCCGAACTGTCGGGGAGGATCTTATGCGAAGTAAGCTGGTAAGGGCTGGACCCGCTGAATTTGACGAACCGTTGCAGATCTGCGTGCATGCTGGCGACAAGTTGGGGCTCAGCGATCGACTGGGAGCAGTTTGGGATGCGATCCAGCGTACAGCCCTGCCACCCTTGAATTGATAACTCGTTCAAAACTATGCGAGCTATGAATAGTTCGGGATGCAAATGTCATTGGACTGGTAGCGTCACTCAACCTAGTATTTGTCCCTATCAACTTTACGGCCCTGCAAATTCATGAACCTTGAAAAATTCCCGCGGGTCCGTCTTGGTCATTGGCCGACCCCATTGGAGCCGATGAACCGTTTACGGGAGCAACTTGGCTCACCGCGCCTTTTCATTAAGCGCGACGATTGCACGGGCTTAGCCAGTGGCGGTAGTAAGACTCGTAAGTTAGAGTTCCTTGTCGGGGACGCCCTAAACCAGGGCGCCGACACCCTTTTGACCCACGGGGCGGTTCAATCAAACCATGTTCGGCAAACGGCTGCTGCAGCGGCTTTTTCGGGATTGGCCTGCCAGGCGATCCTTGAGGCAAGGGTTCAGAGCGCCCCCGCAGAGTACGCAGAATCGGGCAACGTCTTTCTAGATACGCTGCTGGGTGCCCAACTTCATCATGTGGACAGCGGAACCGATATGGATGCGGCATTGGAGACACTTGCTGCCGAGTTGCAGAGCGCAGGTCGCAAGCCCTACATCATTCCTGGTGGCGGATCCAACGCGCTGGGTTCGCTCGGCTATGTGGAGTGTCTGCGCGAATTGCGTGACCAATGCATCGCCATGGGACTAAAAAGGCCCCATATTGTGCATGCGACCGGTAGCGCTGGCACACAGGCCGGACTCGTGGCCGGGGCACACGCTCTTGGCTTGAAATGGCCCATTACAGGAATTGGTGTACGTGCCCCGCAGCAGGTGCAGGAAGCACGGGTGTTCAGTTTGGCGCAACGCGTTCTTGGTTTAATCGGGCATGGCGTCGCATTGCCCCGAGACGCCGTGGTGGTGGACGACCGCTTCATTGGCGAGGGCTACGGCATCCCGACCGACGGCATGCGGGAGGCGGTCAGGATGATGGCATCATTGGAGGGCATCTTGATTGATCCGGTGTACACGGGAAAGGGCTTGGCCGGGATGATCGCATTGCTGCGAGATAAGAAATTTGAACCTGATGAGGACATAGTATTCGTGCACACCGGGGGGTCGGCCGCACTTTTCAGTTATCGTTGGGCATTTGAGGATATTGGTCACTCGCAATCTATACATCGCTGACGCCTTCCGTCTTGCACGGGTCTATACTTGGGCACGAGCACTTTCATTTATTTTTATAAAAGGAGATATTGATGACTCCCTGGAATATTGTCACGCGGCTTCTGAATATCGGCACATGCGTTTTGGTTTTTTCGGTGACCTCGCCGACGATCGCCCAGACCACGCCGCAAAAGGGTGGAACGCTTGTCGTCTTGGTGCAGCCTGAACCGCCGACATTGGCCGCCTATCAAAGTACGGCTGGACCAATCGGTCAAGTGAGTACCAAGGTATATGAAGGGTTGCTGGAGTACAGCTTTGAACTCAAGCCGATTCCTAGCCTGGCTAAGTCATGGACCATCAGTCCCGATGGCAAGACCCTTGTCTTTAAGTTGCAGGAAGGGGTGAAGTTCCACGATGGCAAGGCGTTCACCAGCGCCGATGTCCAGTTCACAGTGATGGATGTCTTAAAAAAGGTGCACCCACGGGGCATCAGCACCTTTCGAGCCGTGACTGGCATCGACACCCCCGATCCACTGACGGCCGTGTTTCACTTAAGTGAACCCGCGCCGTACATGATGATGGCGCTGTCGTCGTACGAGTCACCAATGTTGCCAAAGCATATTTATGGCGAAGGAGACATAGCGCGCCATCCTAAAGCGGATACCCCGATTGGTACTGGCCCTTTCAAATTCGTCGAGTGGCAGAAAGGGCAATTTATGCGTTTCGACCGAAACGCAGACTACCGCAAACCGGGCCTGCCTTATGTTGACCGCATTGTGGCCCGTTTCATTGCCGATGGCGGAACCCGATCGGCCACATTGGAGACGCAGGAAGTGCACATGGGCGGCTTCGCTGCAATTCCTCCTGTAGATGTCAAACGGCTACAGTCCTTGGCGCACATTGCTGTTACCGCCAAGGGCTACGAGATGCAGTCCCCTATCGTACAACTTGATTTCAATACCACGAAAGCACCCTTCGATAATGTCAAAGTTCGCCAAGCGGTGGCCTTCGCCATCGACCGAAAGTTCGTTATTGATAATGTTTGGTTCGGTTTTGGTCGGCCAGCCACTGGACCCATCCATTCAAACTTTAAGGCTAACGGGTTATTCACGCCAGAAGTCAAGAACTACAACGTATCCAATGGCGTCGAATTGGCGAATAAGCTACTAGACGAAGCTGGCAAGCCGCGTGGTGCTGACGGTGTCCGATTCGAAATCATACACGACATAACTCCTTATGGGGAAGAGTGGCGCCGTTTTGGGGAGTACATGCAGCAACAGATGCTTAAGGTGGGCATTAAAGTTACCTTGCGCTATGAAGATGTGCCGAGCTGGTTGCGGCGCGTTTACACAAACTATGACTATCAGATTACGAGCAATTGGATCCAGACTCTGGCCGATCCGGTGATTGGTGTGCATCGGCTTTACCACTCCAACGCGATTAAGCCCGGAACTGTGTTTGTCAACGATTCGCGTTGGAGTACCAGGGAGACAGACGACTTGATGAGTGGCGCCGCATTGGAGACCGACGCGAAAAAGCGCGCGAATGCCTACCATGACTTTCAAAAGCGTGTCGTTGAGGCCAGTCCGCTGGTATTCGTTCACGAACTGGATTTCGTAACGGTGTATAACAAGAAAGTGAACAATTTTCCTTTGAGTCCACTGGGCCTGTATTCTTCGTTTGATCAGGTTTGGCTTGCGAAGTAATTGAGCCGATATGTCCGCGCGGCCCAAGAATGGAACGGACTGGTCCAGGAGCGTTGGCTATTCGCTGTACCGCTTAGCGCAGGCGGTTCCAACGGTTCTCGTGATCGTGGCACTCAACTTCATGCTCTTGCAGTTAGCGCCGGGTGATGCTGCCGATGTTCTGGCTGGCGAGGCCGGCTCCGCCACCCCCGAGTTTATGGCGCAACTGCGCCAGAAGTTCGGGCTCGATCAGTCGGTAGTCATGCAACTTCTTTTGTACATGAGGAATATCGTCTGCTTCGATCTTGGGTTTTCCTTTCGGCATAACATGCCGGTAGCACAACTGATCCTTGGGCGCTTGGGGCCGACCCTGCTGCTGATGCTCACGGTTTTTACGCTCTCGGTCGCAACCGGAGCAGCGCTTGGCAGTATTGCCGCGCGCAACTTGAACCGATGGCAGGACAACATGATCTCAATGTTGACTGTCCTGACCTACGCGACGCCGGTGTTCTGGGCGGGCCTGATGCTCATAGTGGTCTTTTCCATCAAGCTTGGCTGGTTTCCCACAAGCGGCATGACCCAGGTGGCAGCGTTTCATGAGGGAGCAGCCAAGCTGCGAGACATTGCGCATCATTTGGTTCTACCCGCAGTGACGTTGACGATGTTCTATCTTGCCCTGTACACCCGACTCATGCGCGCTTCGGTGCTTGAACAGTTCTCGATGGATTATGTCGTCACTGCGCGTGCAAAGGGACTAACGGAACGACAGATAGCGCGTCGACACGTTCTACGCAACGCACTGCTTCCGGTAGTTACCATGGCTGGGGTTCAGGCTGGTGCGCTGCTCGGTGGCGCTGTCGTGGTGGAGACGGTATTTGCCTGGCCTGGGTTGGGCCTGCTAGCCTACGAATCGCTATTCGCACGGGACCTCAACTTGTTGCTTGGCATCTTCTTTATCTCAACTTGCTTGGTCGTACTTGTTAACCTGCTCGTCGATTTGGGGTATTCCCTGCTCGATCCGCGCATTGAATTGCGCTGAACAGTGAAAGAAGCTTTCTCTCGTTTTGTCCGCCACCGCCTAGCCTTGGCCGGCTTGGCTCTGCTTCTCTGCGTTGTTGTCGCTGCAGCGCTGGCCGGGACTTTGTATCCCGCCGACCCCTTCAGCCTAGTTGGTAAGCCGTTTCAGCCACCTTTCGGAGAATATCCGTTGGGAACCGACATGCTAGGGCGTGACCTCGCGGCTGGCGTCCTGTATGGGGCCCGCACGACTTTACTGGTTGGTTTGGTAGCCACATTGATTGCCACGGTCGTGGGAGTGGCGGTGGGCGGACTCGCGGGTTATTTCGGTGGTCGCCTAGACAACGCCTTGATGCGCTTGACTGAACTATTTCAAACGATTCCGTTTTTCCTTTTTGC
>Ga0114970_10000967_pt1 | contig 21651 bp, 17 predicted proteins | sample M_140205_XF_Meta_FD_87030 | JGI IMG/M metagenome (GOLD analysis project Ga0114970, IMG submission 87030) | Freshwater microbial communities from Lake Montjoie, Canada to study carbon cycling - M_140205_XF_MetaG | ecosystem: Environmental > Aquatic > Freshwater > Lake | place: Lake Montjoie...
ACAACTCTATCTTTTGTCATTCCATTTGAAAAGAGCAAGTTCAATTATGCAGCTGCTGATATCAAGCCTTTTATCAAATCATTGAATGAGCCCGATTTTCTTATTGATGAAATTAATATTTCAGCTTATTCATCTATCGAAGGGGATTCTGCCAAAAATGCTGAATTGCAAAGCAAAAGAGCTGAAAGTATTGTAAAGGCTTTGGCCTCTATGCAAAAGGATAAAACAGTAAAGAAAGTAACTACAGCTGATTCTTGGGCTCAATTTAGGGATTCTGTTGCGAAAACTGAGTTTGCTAATTTGGGTAAAATGAGTAGGGCAGAGGCTATACAAGAAATGGTTAGTAAGAAATTATTTGACAGACTCGAAAATATTCTTGCTAAAGGTCGTTATGCCGAGATAAATATGGTCATTACCTATGACAATACGGGTAAAAAAGAGCAGGCCTATTCTACAAAAATGCTGGAGAAAAGCATTCGTAAAAAAGAGGTGGCTAAAGCCTTGCGGATTCAAAACTACATCATTGGCAAAATCTTAAAAGGTGATTATACCTTAAATGCCTTGAACGATATTGCAATTCCAATGGATTCGGTTTTTGCTTCATTATCGATGAATAAATTGTGGTTGCAAATTCATAGCAGCGGTGATTCTTTGCGTATGGATCAATATAATAGCATCAAGGATCTCAGGAAATTAGCACCAAGAAATAACTACGTGGCTTTTAATAGTATTTTTGGCTATATTAAATTGGCTCAAATTTCAAAAGAAACGAGTATTGATAGCATGCAAGCCCAACTTCAAAATTTATATTATGCGAAGTTTGATAAGGATATGGTGGATGCTTTGAATCTTGAATATCAATTTAAGGTGATTGATTATGCGGACAGTTTAAATAAGCCAAGTGGTCAGGCTTTGGTTCAAAAATCAATACAACGCATTAAAAGTGTATACAAGATAGATGAATCATCAACTTGGCAAAATGCATTGAAATTGGCATATATCTTTATTAAAAACAACGATTATAATTATGCTTTAAAGGTTTTAGAGCCTTTTGCTAAATTGAAAGATGCCAATGAAGATGTTGTTTTTACCTATGTCGTTTTGTGTTCACATTATGATGATAAAATTACTTCGGTAAGGTTTGCCAATGCATTAAAACGAGCGAAGAATTTCAATCCACAGCGGTATTGTAAATTATTTGGTGATCCAGCCATGTCTTTCCAAGTGCTTGATAACCCATTTGTAAAAGAAGAGTTTTGTAAAACCTGTGCCAAATAATAGGCAAGCAATATTCATTAACATCCTATTGATTTAAAAATGTTTAGAAGTATCGGAAATGTTTAATATTATGGCTCTTTTTTCTCCTGAAGGACTTCTTAGTCTTTTCACCTTGGTGGTGATGGAGATTGTGTTGGGTATCGATAATATCATTTTTATTTCCATTGTTTCCGCAAAGCTGCCATCAGTTGATAGAGCGCGTGCAAGGCAATATGGTCTTGCACTGGCTCTATTGATGAGAGTAGCGCTATTGTTTTGTATTACATGGATTGCCGGCATGCAGGAGCCATTGTTCACCGTTTTCAATCTGGGTTTTTCAATACGTAATCTTGTTTTATTGGCCGGTGGGTTGTTTTTACTTTTTAAAGCCACTACTGAAATTCATGGAAAAGTGGAAGCTGAAGATGAAACGGATATCATTGGCGGAAAAACAAGAAGTTTTCGCAAGGTAGTATTTCAAATTATTATTTTGGATATTGTTTTTTCAATAGATTCTATTCTCACCGCTGTTGGGTTGGTAAGCAATGTGGCCATTATGGTTATCGCGGTGGTTATTTCCCTTTTTATTATGTTGCTATTCTCAGGTGTGGTGAGTGATTTTATCAATAAGCATCCAGGTATTAAAATGCTTGCTTTGGCTTTTTTATTAATGATAGGACTATTATTGATTGCTGAAGCACTTCCTGAACCGTATTCCTTTCATGTCCCTCGTGCTTATGTGTATTCTGCAATGGGATTTTCATTTGTCGTTGAGTTATTGAATATCCGTTCCCGTAAGGGAAAAAAATAGCTTGCTTGAATTCTCTTTTTCGTATTTTTGAGGCAATCTTCATGTTTTTGTTTACGTTTTTAATTCCTAAAAATAGATCGATATGCTGCGTTTAAAACTCGCTACAGACCCTCGTTGGGTTGAAATTGTTGAAGCGAATATCCCCGAAATCCTTACAGATCATGCCTGGTGTGAGCAAAAGGCGGCTTCCAATGCCATATCGATAGTGGTTCATTTTCCTGAGTTTCCTGATTTGGTAAGGGCTATGAATGAACTGGCCCAGGAAGAATTGACTCATTTCATGCAAGTGCACCAAATTATTAATAATCGGGGATTTACTTTGGGAAAAGAAAGGAAGGATCCTTATGTGAATGATTTGGCAAAATTTATACGAAAAGGTGGGGCTCGATATACGGTATTATTGGATCGGCTTTTATTGGCTGCCATGATAGAAGCCCGCAGCTGTGAGCGGTTTCGTCTGCTTTCAGAAAAAATCAGCGATCCTGAACTGGCCAAATTTTATAAAGATTTGATGATCAGTGAGGCCAATCATTATACTTTATTTATTGCTTTTGCCCGAAAATATGCCCAGGGGCAAGATGTTGATAAACGCTGGGAGGAAATGCTAGAATATGAAGCATCTATTATGAAATCGTATGGTAAAAAAGAAACCATACACGGATAAATATACAAATGGATGAAGATATTAATTGTTGAGGATGAAGTAAGCGTTACTAGAATGGGTGTGTTTTTCTGCTTTTTAGGTAACTAAATTTTGCACAATTCGCCTGTTCTTGAAAATAATATTTTCAATTTTTCAATTTTTTGTACCTTTAAGGATTATTATCCTTCTCCCAAGATGTTTTCATTCAAAAAAGTTGTTTCTCTTTTTGTTTTTTTTAGATTTTTCTTACCTGTATTCTCAACTTATGCAGGTACCATACTTTATGAGAAAGATATAGCGCCCATCATTCAAAAAAAATGTGCTCCATGCCATCATGACGGCCAAGCAGCCCCTTTTCAATTGCTGAACTATCAAGAGGTTTCCTCACATGCAAAAATGATATCATTTGTTGTTGCAAATAGAATCATGCCTCCCTGGCCTGCAGACCCCTCATATTCGCATTTTATCAATGAAAAAATATTGCGAAAAGGTGAGATCGATACCTTGCTTCAATGGGTCAATACGGGCATGTTGGCAGGTGATACATCCCATTTGAAAACGATTGTTTTTGAAAATGCTGTTCAGGATAAACCCGATTTGGTGATAAAGATGAAAAGGCCTTTGTCATTAAAAGGTGATAACAAAGACCGTTTTTATGTGATGAAATTTCCTGTCGAAGTGAAAAGGGATACCTTCCTCAAATCAATTGAATTTCATCCGGGGAATGTAAAAATTGTGCATCATATGAATGCCCATTTGCTGCGATATGAAACCGGAAAAAAGAGCAATATTTTTGAAGGTGAAAGCCTTATTCAGCATGATGAGTCTTCGGATATGTCTGTGATACATCAGAAACTGGCTTTGCTAAATAATGATGGCAGCTATCCAACCTTAACACCATCCGTTTGTAATTACCTGCCGGGCATGAATACCGTTCAATATCCGAAAGGTATCGGTGGGTATACCTTAAATAAAAAATCGACCATTTATTTGAATGATATACACTATGGACCAACACCAATAGATGAAATCGATTCTTCCTACTTTAATTTATATTATGGTTCTAAACCAGAAAGACCAACAGCGGAATTGATTTTAGGTACCCTAGGCCGTTCTGCAATTGTTCCTGAATTTATTATTCCTGCCGATTCAGTAAAAAAGTTCAAAACGGAATTGCAAATTCAATCTGATATTTCTATTCTATCCATCAATCCGCATATGCATCTTATCGGGAAAGTATTTTATGCTTACGCTATCAGCCCGCAAGGGGATACCATTCCGCTCATTCGTATTCCGCAATGGGATTTTAGATGGCAGTATGTATATACGTTTCCTAGCATGCTTAAAATAGTAAAGGGATCAAGAATTATTGCTGAAGGTATTTTTGATAATACAAATGGAAATGTTGAAAATCCTTACCATCCGCCAAGAAAGATTACCGGGAGAAATGGAAGTATGAAAACCACCGAAGAAATGTTTCAGTTTATCATTACCTACTTGCCTTATCACGCAGGTGATGAAAAAATATCTTTGGAATAAGTACTAAACCAAAACTGTGGTTTTCTTTTTTTCAACATACAAAACCACCAAAGCGCAAATGATGATGATGTTTTTTATGATATACTGACCTACCATGGTTAGGATAAAAAAATCATTGTTAAACGAAAGGGATGGAAAAAAAATAAAGGGGGTAAAGGTGCATAGCATATGTAGCATGGCAAATGATAAAATGATGCGATTCATTCTTCCCAAAATAAGTAAAACGCCAATGAGCGTTTCCCAAATGGCAAGCAGAATGATGGAAATAGATGCAGGTATAAGACCACAAGTGAGGAGATTGATGGTTTCTCTTGCTAAATTTTCCGCAGGACTAATGCCTGGAAAAAACTTCAAAAACCCGAACCACAAGTAGGCGATACCTATGCTCGCGGATAAAAATAAATATCGGTGATTATAAATATATTTCTCTAGAAATTGACTCATAAAGATTTTTTAGGTTTCTAAATCCAATAACAGCTTCATAAACTATAAAAATAAATGAATGAAATCATCAAGTTTTTTAAGATATAAATCCGTTTGTTTTTATGCGAATTTTATAGAATAAGAACCCTTATACGAAAATTTTTAGATTTTGTTTAGAAATAGGTTTAAAACCTCAAATAGCCTTCATTTCGGATACTTTAGCCCAACCTAAATTCCCGTTTTCAATCCTTATTTTCTTCCACTCGCCTATGGAGTCGAGTATTTTTACTTTTGTGCCTTCGTGCAGCATAAATAAATCGGTACTTTTTTCATCTGGAGAGCTTTTGATATAAATACTGGGAGAAAAGAGAATGGCTTCCTGATTTCCATAGTGATTATTCATGGAATGTTGTCCCAAGAAATAACTGCAAATCCCTGCAAAGATGAACATAATGCCACCGAAGAAAAATATTTTTTTAACAACGGTAGATGCCGATGTGGTATACAGTATAAAAAGTAACAAGCTGATGAATAGAATAGAAATAGATATTTTGGCCCATGCATCGGTAGAAAAAATTTCACTGAAAGAAGACCACCATCTTTTATAAAAGACTTCCGGTAAGGGGTCTATTTTATCGGTGATGTGCATGTTTGCCAGTTTTAAATTGAAGTCGATATCTTCATCGGAAGGGTTTAATCTTTTGGCTTTTTCATAGTTTAGGATGGCAGAAGCTATGTTTTCTGATTTGTAATAGGCATTTCCCAAGTTAAAATAAAGTTCAGCAGATTCATCGCCTTGTTTTAAAATGCTTTCGTAAATCTGAGATGCTTTTTGATAATCGCCTTTTTGAAAGAAACGATTTCCTTTGGCAAATTCCTGTGTTACCGAACTACCTGCTAGACAGGAAAAGCTCAGCAAGCAAAGAAATAAGTATATGATATTTTTTTTCATTTGATGTGGTTTTCAAACTTGGTAATCAGTTGTATGGCATTGTTATATGTTTTTTCCATTTCTATCGAATCATTCGCTGGCGCATATCTGGCAAATTCACAATATCCTATGGTTTCATTGAAGTTTTCTATCAAGTCTTCACTGACACTTCTTTTTCTCAAGGCATCATTGGCTCTATCCTTGGATAATTCAGCCATTGGAATGCCTAATTTGTCATTGATATAACCCCAAAGCGCCTTGCTTACTTCATCATAAAATTTCTCTTTGTTTTTTTCTTTGAGATGTTTGTCTGCTAGTGATAATCTTTTTCTTGCCATACTGGTGGCTCTCTTTTGTTTCATAAGAGCTGCATTTCCGGTCATTTCGAGGTATTTTTTTCGATAGAGAAAAAACAGGATAAAAAGAAAAAGTGGAATGCATAGGAGGATATAGAATAATATGGATCCAAAAAAGAGGTCCCCTTTTTTATTAAATCCTCCGCTGCTGGTTTTGATAAAGCGAATATCTTTTCCCAGCAGCTTGATATCTTCTTTATTGACTCCTTGAATGGATGTACCTGAAGCGGCTTCATGGTCACTGCCTTTGGCTACTTTGAGCAGAAATTCAGGTGAACTGAGTTGAATATAGCTTTTCTTTTCCGGGTCAAAATACGAAAAGTGAATGGGGGTAATTTTATACTCACCGGCATGTCGGGGAATCAATAGAAACTCAAAGGTTCGGTTTCCGGAAACCCCTGCTGCGGTGATGCTTATATTGTCAATCGTTTTTGGGTCATAGCTTTCTATATCTGGAGGAAATTGAATTTTAGGGGCATCAATCAGTTGCAAATTTCCACTGCCACTGATTTTGATTTTTAGGTTTACCGCTTCATTGGTTTTTGTTTGCGGTTTATCAATAAAAGCCTCCATGTTTAATTTGCCTACGGCAGCGGAATATCCTACAGGTGGGCCAGCAGGTAGCGCTTTTACATTGATTTTTACCGAAGAACTTTTGATTTTATATTTCACATTTTGAATGCCCCCTCCAAAAAAAGGATCATTGAAAAAGGCATCAAAAGGGTCATTGGAGCGCGACCTTCTTTTGCTTTGGATTTGTGCAATAACCTCTCCTTCGATGGGTTCAATTTCAAGCGTGCCGCTTCTTTGCGGAAAAACAACCATTTTCTTGATTTCGGCAGACTTATAAGAAACGCCATCAAGTACTTCATTGCGAAATTGAAGTTGTTGCGGCATTTCAATGTCTTTACTCCAAAACCCATTCAGTGCGGGTAGCTTGTTTACATTATAGCTTGTCAGGTTTAGTCTAGTAAACAGTTTATAGGTTATGGTAATGGCTTCGCCTTGAAACACACTTGATTTGCTGGCTGTGGATCTGAAAAAAACATTGTTTCCTGCTTCAGCGGCATCGGCATTCCCATTTTGCTGACGGCCTTGTTGCGCCTGTGCTGTGCTTCCTTTTACGACCTTGATATTTAGGGCATTGCTCTGAACCGTTCGCCCACTCACCTCAATGGTAGCCGCATTTATCCTAAAGGTTCCTTCTGTTTTGGGTTGCAGAACATAGGTAAATGAAATGGATTGGGTTACAGATCCATTGATAAACTGCATGCTTGTGGATTGGCTTGGGCCCATCAGAATATTAAATCCATCGAAAGAAGGGGCCCTGAATCTACTTCCGTTTGCATTTATGGAATAGGTTACTTCAAATTGGTCGCTGGTGGAAAGGGTTGTTCTGTCTGCTGAAGCCGTGAAACTTATATCATCCGCAAGGAGCATATAGGGGATAAATAGAATGGCTATCAATGCTGATTTGGCATTTAAAAGATAATGTGTGTATTTAACACATAGATGGTGTATATCTAACACATTTGAAATGAAAACGGCCATTCCTCCTTTTTGTTTTTTGAGCTGATTTTGCATATTTACCAGTCTTTTTCGATTTTACCGCTGCCGGTGGCATCTTCTTTTTTTGATACTTTTTTCTGTATATCTTTCTCCTGATTATTTAAAGCGTCCAAAATTCTTTGGGCATCTTCTTTGGAGATTTTGGGAGGTTGGTTTCCTGATTTTTGCTCTTTATTCTGATCTTTTTCGTTGGGTTTCCCGTTCTGGTTTTTATTTCCGTCTGTATTGTTCTTGTCGTTTTTGTCTTTTTGATCCTGCTTTTTCTGGTCTTCTTTGGAATCCTTTTTCTGGTCTTTATTGTTTTTCTGGTCCTTATTGTCTTTATTATCCTTATTCTGTTGTTGTTGCCTCAATTGTGCTTGTGCATAGGCCAAGTTGTAGCGGGTTTCTTCATCCTTGGGATTGAGTTTTAGAGCCTCTTTATATGCTGCAATACTTTCTTCTGGCTTTTTGGTTTTCAATAAGCTATTTCCCAAATTGTGGTACGCTTTTGAAAGCAGGTTTTTGTCGTTTTTTTCTGAGGCAATAATTTGTCTGAATTGCTGCGCAGCTTCTTCAAATTTGCCTTGCTTGTAAAAGGCATCGCCTAAATTGAAGTTTCCTTCATTGAGGTTTTTTTTCTTTTCCAATGATTTTCTGTAGCTGATTTCAGATTCATTGTATTTGCCATTTTCGTATTGCTTATTGCCTTTGCGAATCAATTCATTTGACGACTGAGCAAATACACCCCATATATTCACGCATAGGACGATGAGCAGAAGTAAGTATTTGGTTTGTATTTTCATTTTTTTACCTCCCCGAAAAGATTCATTTTTATCCACCATTTGCTTTTTCTTTCAGTGATAAAGAATTCTGCGACTAGCAAAAGCAGGGCCGCAAATAGAAAATATTGAAAGCGGTCAACATAGTCTGCAAATTCTTTTGTGCCGATATTTTTTTTCTCCATTTTGGCAATTTGGTCTATAATGAGTTTTAAGCCATCATCACTATTGGTAGCTCTAATATATTCTCCTTTTCCTGCCGCTGCGATTTGAATAAGCGTTTGTTCATCAAGTTTGGTAAGAATGGTATTTCCACTTTCATCCTTTCTAAATCCTGCGCTGACATTGTTTTTAAACAATGGGATGGGGGTACCAGCAGGAGAGCCCATTCCGATGGTATGAATAATCAATCCTTCTTCCGAAGCTTTCTTTGCCGCATTGATGGCGTCATCTTCATGGTTTTCTCCATCGGTAATGATGATGAGCGCTTTGTGTTTTTTATCTTTTGTTCCAAAGGATTTTGTGGCAAGTTCTATGGCATCTCCAATGGCTGTTCCTTGCGCGGGAATCATTTCCGTATTGATATTGGAAAGAAATAGTTTAGCCGCTCCCATGTCTGTTGTAAGCGGCAGTTGAACATAGGCTCTTCCAGCAAATACAATAATCCCTATTCGGTCGTTATCAAGTTTCTCGATGAGCCGATAAATGGCTTGTTTGGAACGCTCTAATCTGCTAGGCATAATATCCTGGGCTCGCATGCTGTTTGATACGTCTAATGCAATCATAATTTCTATTCCATTGCGTTTTACCGTTTCAAGTCTTGTCCCTATTTGTGGATTGGCAATACCCAAAACGAGCATCACAAATGCCAAGGTGATCAAAATAAATTTGGCTAAAATTTTATCTTTTGATACTTCCGGAAATAAACGTTCAATCAGAAATCGATCTCCCATGCGGCCTATGGCCTTGCGCTTCCATTTGATCATCATCCCATACAAGATAATCATCAAGGGCAAAGCTAGCAACGCATAAAGATATATTCCGTTTTCTAATCTGTACATATTGGGTAAATAATTGAATTTTTTTTGATGAATAATGTATCCTAATTCTTTGACTATTTATTAAGGCGCACTTCTAAATATCGAATATCTACCTATGATTTCTAGCAACAAAAACAGGCCTGCAGCCAGGGCAAACATAAAAAACTCTTCAGAATAATGGCTAAATTCGGTGACCTCTATTTTTGTTTTTTCCAAACGATCAATTTCTGCATAAATTTCTTTTAGCTTATTGTTGTTGGTTGCTCTGAAGTATTTTCCATCGGTCATTTGCGCAATTTGTTTGAGTGTAGCCTCATCAATTTGCACTTCCATATTTTGATATTGAATACCAAAAGGTGTTTGAATGGGGTAGGGGGCTACTCCCATGGTTCCCACACCAATGGTATATACACGAAGTTTAAAAACTTTAGCAATTTCTGCTGCGGTTAAGGGTGCAATAGAGCCGGCATTGTTCACGCCATCGGTTAATAAAATAATCACTTTGCTTTTTGCCTTGCTATCTTTTATCCGGTTGATGGCATTGGCAAGTCCCTCTCCAATAGCCGTTCCATCAATGAGCATGCCGCTTTTTAGGGAGCCCAATAAATTTTTAATCACCGCATGATCGGTAGTGATTGGGCATTGTGTAAAACTTTCTCCGCTGAAGATAATCAGGCCAATACGGTCGTTGGGGCGATTTTCAATAAAATCAATAGCCACCTTTTTAGATGCTTCAATCCGATTGGGTTTGAAGTCTTCTGCCAACATACTGCCTGAAATATCCATCGCCATTACAATATCAATGCCTTCGGAATTGATATTTCTTCCGTGCGAGCTTGACTGCGGTCTTGCCAAGGCAATAATCAAACACGATATACACGCTAGGCGCAGCACAATCAGGGAGTGCCTCATCCTTTGTCTCCAGGTAGGTTTAATGGATAAAAGGGATTGGGTATTGGATATATGCATGTTGGCATATTGTCCATTTTTATTTTTCCAATTTCTGAAAACCAAAATGGGAAGCAACAGAAACAAAAAGAAAAATTGCGGATATGCGAATGTAATGCCCGTCATCATTTGGTTTCCTCCTGTTTTGGGTTATCAAAATCCTCATTTGGGATGGTTCCTTGGATAAAGTCATAGGCCTGTTTCAGGCAGTTTTCATTTTCTGATGCAATGGGCTGTAGTTTTGCAAACTTTACCAAATCCGATAGTTCAAGCATGCTTTTTAGGTTTTCTTGAAGCGCAGCGGAAAGCTTGTATTTTTGTAGACTTTGCATCGTTTCATAGGTCGTTTGTTCGAGTGCCTGAACCTGATAGCGATTTTCGATATAGGCTCGAACGATATCTGAAATTCCACTGTAATATTTTTTAAAGGAGCCTCCTTGCCATAATTTTTCTTTCTCAAGTTCTTTTAGGGCTAGTAATGCCAATTCATGTGCTGGGATTTTAGGCGCTTTTGCAATGCGCTCTTCAGGTGTTTTTTTGCGTTTTTTGTACCAATACCAAAGTCCCCAAACGATTAAAATCAGAAGAATTCCTCCGCCAATATAGGGGAGGGCATCGATCCAATTAAAGGGTACATCAAGAGGTTTTTTGATATCCTTAAAGTTTTTCGTGGTATCTACCGGAACGGTTTTTACCGATAAAAGCAAGGCCTGGGTTTCTGTTTTGTATAGGGTTGTATCATTTTTTTCTTTCCACGTAAACTGAAAGGGAGGAATGACATAAAAACCAGAATCAAAGACGGTTAGTGTAAAACTTTGTCTTTCTGTGATGGTCTTTTCATTGTTATCTAAGGTATCTTTTCTGCTCTTTTGCAATATTTCAAGTTTGCCGAGTGTATCGGGTATCGCAGGCCATTTGACATCCAATTGTTTAGGATGTTTTAAGATGAGTTGTACCCTTGTTTGCTCTCCCAACTTGAGCTTGGTGGTGTCCAATTTGATGACGGCACTTACCTCCTGGGCGTAGGAAATTTGGATGAACATGCAGGGTATTAAGGCCCAAAGCATATATTTTAGGATGTTTCTCATGCGCGTGCCCCCCTTTTTTTAAATAAAGTCATCAAGGGTTGAACATAAGATTGTCCGGTACTGATTTTGGCTTGATCAACCCCACATTTGGCGAAGGTTGCTAAAAGTTGAATTTCTCTTTCCTGCCATTTCAGCTGATAGGTTTTACGCAAGGTTTCATCGGAAGTGTCTACCCATATTTTTTGACCTGTTTCTGCGTCCTGCATGCGAATGAGTCCGATATCAGGCAAATCTCCCTCCCGATGATCATAAACACGCAGGGCTATCATATCGTGCTTTCTGTTGGCAATTTTGAGGGCATCTTCAAAGCCGTTTGCCATAAAATCTGAAATCACAAATGCGATGCTTCTTTTTTTAATCATATTGGTCATATATTGAACAGCAAGTCCAATATCGGTTCCTTTGCTCAGTGGCTGAAATTCAATAAGTTCTCTGATGATGCGTAAAATATGCGTTTTTCCTTTTTTCGGTGGAATAAATTTTTCAATTTGGTCGCTGAAAAAAACGACTCCAATTTTATCATTATTTTGAATGGCAGAGAAGGCAAGAACGGCGCACAATTCAGTCATCAGATCTTTTTTGAATTGCTTGTTTGTGCCAAATTCTCCTGAGGCGCTAACATCCACCAAAAGCATCACGGTAAGCTCTCTTTCTTCTTCGAAAATTTTTACGAAGGTATGGTTAAAACGGGCACTGACATTCCAGTCGATAGCCCTGATATCATCCCCAGGAAGGTATTCTCTGACCTCACTGAAGGCCATACCCCGTCCTTTAAAGGCCGTATGGTATTCTCCTGAAAAGATATGGTTGGAAAGTCCTCGGGTTTTTATTTCTATTTTCCTGACTTTCTTTAAAAGTTCGCTAGTCTCCATTGGTTTACATCCTGATACTAAGGTACTTCTACTGCATTCAGTATTTCGTTGATGATGTCGGAGGAGGTTATATTTTCTGCCTCTGCCTCGTAGGTAAGGCCAATACGATGGCGCATCACATCATGGCATATGGCTCTTACATCTTCAGGGATAACATATCCACGACGTTTAATAAAAGCATAGGCTTTTGATGCCAAAGCCAGATTGATACTGGCTCGTGGAGAAGCACCATAATTGATCAGCTGGCTAAGTTTTTCCAGTTTATAATCCTTGGGATTTCTTGAAGCAAATACGATATCCAGAATATATTTTTCAATTTTCTCATCCATATATACCTCTTTCACAATTTTTCGAGCCTTCATAATGTCAGCGGTATTGATAACAGGCTTTATTTGAGAGGATTGAGCAGAAAGGTTTTGGCGGATAATCATTCTTTCTTCTTCAATGCTAGGGTAGCCAATGACCACTTTAAGCATAAAACGGTCTACCTGTGCTTCGGGCAAAGGGTAGGTACCTTCTTGTTCAATGGGATTTTGGGTGGCAAGCACCAAAAAAGGTTCTTCAAGCTTAAAGGTATCTTCACTTATGGTTACTTGTTTTTCCTGCATGGCTTCCAAGAGTGCACTCTGAACTTTGGCCGGGGCGCGGTTGATCTCATCTGCCAGTATAAAATTAGCGAAAATAGGGCCTTTTCTAACGATAAACTCCTCTTTGCGCTGGTTGTAAATCATCGTTCCAATTAAATCGGCAGGAAGCAAGTCAGGGGTAAATTGAATTCTACTGAATTTTGCATCGATGGCAGAGGCAAGAGATTTGATTGCCAGTGTTTTAGCCAATCCAGGAACACCCTCTAGCAGAATGTGCCCATTTGAAATGAGACCGATGAGCAAGCGCTCAACCATATGTTTTTGACCAATAATCACTTTGCCAAGCTCCATGTTTAATAAGTCTACAAACGCGCTTTCCCTTTGAATACGCTCATTAAGCTCCTTAATGTCGACGGTAGTTCTATCTTGTATTTCCATTTGAATGATTTTTGAGCAAATTTTTTAAAATAAAAGTGAAATTTTCGTGAAGATTTAGCGCAAAAATAATTTTTTTTATCATCTTTCAAGCAATATCTGATATTTAGGTAGAGGGCTATTAACTCCGTTTTAGTGAAAATATTTTCGCTGAAGTTCAAAAGAAAGTATTTATTTTGCTGATTCAAACCAAAATCTGTGTATGGCAAAGATATCTGATGATAAAAACAAAGGTAGGGTAAAACCTAAAGTTGTCCCGGCAGTGTCCAAGAAATCGGTTGCAAATACTGATTTCTTAGATAAAATAGAAAACTTTTTTGTCAAAAATGAAATGTTTGCTTTTGTTTCATTGTTACTGTTTTCTTTATTAAGCGGTGTTTTTTTGTTTGATGTCAAGCTAAGCATCGGATTGGACGATGCAACCTATATACAGCAGGCTATTGCCTTTGTGCAGGAAAAAATTTACCCCAGTTTTGCCGGGGTTTTGTATCCGCTCTTTTTGTCAATTCCCATCTCCATTTTTGGTGTGAACTTGATTTTCCTCAAAGTGTTTTCCTTGTTGTTTTCTGCCGGCCATTTTATATTTATTTTTCTGGCATTTCGCAGACGAATTCCTATGTCCGTTCTGTTTTTGGTGCTTTCCTTTATTGCTTGCAATCACTTTATTCATTATTATGATAGCCAGACCTATACAGAATCCTTTTTTATGTTTTTGCAGTCTGTTTTTATCTTTTTTATTTTCAAACTGATCGATTGGATTGGCAAGGAAGGGCAATCCCTACATTCTTCCATAAAATACTGGTTGATTTGTGGTTTTTTGGTCTTTTTAGTCACACTAGCCAAAAATATTGCCATAACAGCAGTGGTGGCCTTTGTCTTTTTCTTTCTCTTGCGAAAAGAATTTAAATGGGCTGCCTTTGCTGCTGGCAGCTTCTTGCTTTTTAAAATTCCTTATGAAGTCATTCTGCGAAGCTTTAGAGGTGCTACTCCCGGACAATTGGAGAAATTGCTGCAAAAAGATTTTTATAACCCTTCAAAAGGTCTGGAAGATTTTGGTGGTTTTATAAATCGATTTATTACAAATTTTCAGAATTATATTTCAATTCACTTGTTTCGTCTGATGAATCTCAGACCTGAATTGAAATTTGAACCTACCAGTACGTTTCTTTCTTTGCTTGTGATCGCAGTGTTTTTGTTTGCTTTGTGGACCGTATGGAAAAAGAATACCTATCTTTTTTATTTAGGTCTTCATATTATGTTTGGATTTTTAACCACATTTTTGGTTTTACAAGTAAACTGGAATCAGGATCGTTTAATCATTATTTACCTTCCTTATTTTATATTATTTGTTTTTTCGGCACTATATATGTTTGCTAAAAAGGCAGGACATATCATTGTTCAGGGGCCACTGTTTTTTCTGATGTGTTTATTGGTACTCTTGGGCTTTTTTAGCGATATTGGAAAAATAAACAAAAATATGCCGGTATTAAAGCGCAATTTAGCTGGTGATATTTATTATGGATATACGCCTGATTACGCAAATTTCTTAAAAATGAGCAATTGGGCTTCTGAATATATGGATACCTATGAAATGCAGAATCCTGGTAAAAAAATGCTTGTTGCCAGTCGAAAAGCTGCAATGTCGACTATTTATGGGCATGGAAAGAAATTTTTTCCCGTCTATTTTGTGAAGTCAGATAATGCAGATACCAACCTTTTGTATTTTCAAAAAAATAAAGTGACGCATGTTTTGATCGCAAGCCTGCGTTTTAATACCTATCAAAAAACGGCCAATGTCATCAATACCCTTCACAAAATGCTGAAACCCATTGTGGATAAGTATCCTGAGAAAGTAAAAATGATTCATGTGGAAGGAGATGATGAGCAATCGTGGTTGTATGAAATAAAATACTAATTTGAAAAAAGAAAAAATAGCATATTTTGACCGCATTGCGGAACAAACTGCAAAGAGAAAGTTAAATTTATATTACAAACGGCAGATTGTGCGCTATTGTGATTATTTTTCGCATGATGAGTTTTCTGTGCTTGAAATTGGTTGCGGCACAGGAAGGCTTATAGGTAGTATCAAGGGCAAGAATAGAGTGGGTATTGATTTCAGCTCTAAGATGTTGGATCAAGCCCGTAAAAATTATCCGGATGTTGAATTTCTTGAAATGCAGGCTGAAGAAATTCAAATGGATCGTAAATTTGATTTGATTATTATTTCGGATTTGGTCGGATATTTAGATGATGTACAGTCTGTTTTTACCTGTATTCAGCAGTTGTGTCATCCCAACACCAAGGTATTGGTCACCTATTACAATTATTTGTGGGAACCGGTATTGAAACTTTCTGAAAGTTTGGGAATTAAACTTCGCACACCTGTTCAAAATTGGTTGACCCAACAAGATATTAAAAACCTACTCTTTATTTCCGGTTTTGATGTCTATAGGGATACCCGAAGGATTTTGTTTCCTTTTTACATCCCTATTATTTCAAGTATTCTGAATAAGTATGTGGCTAAATTGCCATTTTTTCGATATTTCTGCCTCAATCACTATACTTTTGCAAAGCCTTTGTCTATTGTTTCGGAGGAGGAAAGCAAACATAAATATTCTGTTTCAGTAGTCATTCCGGCCCGCAATGAAAGTGGTAACATCGAGAATGCCATTCTACGTTTGCCCAAGTTGGGAAATCATACTGAAATCATTTTTATTGAAGGAAATTCTACGGATGATACTTGGGATAAAATTTGTGAAATACAGAAAAAATATGCCTCTACCCATGATATAAAAATCGGCCGTCAAAGCGGGAAGGGAAAGGCTGATGCTGTGCGAAAAGGCTACGATATGGCTACTTGCGACATCTTGATGATTTTGGATGCCGATCTAACGGTGCCACCTGAAGATCTTATCAAGTTTTATCAAGTGATGGCTTCTGGTAGAGGTGATTTTATCAATGGCTCGCGCTTGGTATATCCCATGGAAAAAGAAGCCATGCGCTTTTTAAATCTCCTTGGAAATAAGTTTTTCAGTATGGCCTTTTCTTGGCTTCTTGATCAACCTTTTAAGGATACCCTATGCGGAACAAAAGTGATTTTCAGAACGGATTATTATCGATTGAAATCCAATCGTTCATTTTTTGGAGAGTTTGATCCTTTTGGAGATTTTGATCTCATATTTGGGGCATATAAGCTCAATCTGAGAATTGTTGAATTGCCTATCAGATATCGTGAAAGAACCTATGGAAGTACAAATATTTCAAGGTTTAAGCATGGTTTGATTTTGTTGAGAATGTGTTTGTTTGCCGCAAGAAAAATTAAGTTTTATTAGCATTGGATACTTCGGCACTTTTGCAAAGATATTTTATTGAAATCGCTTATAAGGGTAGCAAATTTCATGGTTGGCAGGTACAAAAAAATGCTTTGAGCATTCAAGGAGAGCTGAACAAAGCCCTCAGCATTATTGCCTCAGAAAACATAGAAACAACGGGAGCCGGAAGAACCGATACCGGCGTGCATGCTTTGCAGTTATACGCGCATTTTGATAGTGCATGGGATGCCGATAAATGGCAAAAATCTATCTTCCACCTCAACTGCCTGCTCGACAGGGATATCGTGGTAAAGAGAATTTTTCCTGTAGCTCCAAATGCGCATGCCAGATTTGATGCTTTATCTAGGAGTTATCAATACCATGTCTTTACCGGTAAAAATCCATTTATTCGCGATTTTGCCTATGATTTTAAAGGTCATCCCGTTATAGACCGGATGAATGAGGCTGCCAAGGTTTTATTTGAATATGAAGATTTTTCCTGTTTCAGCAAATCCAATACACAGGTCCATTCAAACATTTGTCAAATTTTCGAATCCGAATGGAACAAATCTGAGGATCGAATCATATACAATATAACGGCTAATCGATTTCTTCGCAACATGGTCCGTGCAATTACCGGAACCTTACTTGAAATAGGGGTAGGTAAAATTTCTATTGATGATTTTCGTAAAATTATCGAAAATAAAAATCGCTCCGATGCAGGTATGTCAGTTCCTGCCTGTGGATTGTTTCTTACCAAGGTAAGCTACCCGGATCATATTTTATCTCCAATTTATTCCTAAATAAATCCATAAGCCTTCTATGAATGATATAATTTTTACAATATGGCAGTAAGCGGTAAAGCAATTGATGTAAAAGTGTTGAATCGGATTTACCAATATGTAAAACCGTATCGGAAAAATTTTTATATCACTGTATTTTTAACTATTCTGCTGGCATCTTTGTCTCCCCTTAGGCCTTGGCTGATTCAATATTCGGTAGATCATTATATTGCTGATAAAAATGCGATTGGCTTGCTTAACATGATGTCTTTGTTGGTGGGTATATTAATTTTTCAAGGATTTATTGAGTTTTTTCATTCCTACCTAACCAATTGGCTTGGTCAATCGGTTATTAAAGATTTGCGAATTGAATTGTTTAAAGATCTATCTGGCTTTCGCTTGAAGTATTTTGACCATACGCCCATCGGAATCATGGTAACACGGCTTGTTTCAGATATGGAAACCATTGCCGATGTTTTTTCTGAGGGTTTGCTGGTCATCATTGGTGATATTTTGCAGTTATCGGTAATCATCGGTTTTATGCTCTATCAGGATTGGAAACTTACACTCATCAGCTTATCCACGATTCCTGTTTTGTTGATTGCTACCCATTTTTTTAAAAATGGAATCAAAGACTCTTTTAATGCGGTAAGAAATCAGGTGGCAAAGCTCAATACCTTTGTTCAAGAGCATATCACCGGAATGAGTGTGGTGCAGATTTTTGTGCGCGAAAAGAAGGAAATGGAAAAATTTGAAGTAATCAATGACTTGCATCGAAAAGCGCATATCAAATCCGTTTTATATTATTCGATATTTTTTCCTGTGGTAGAGATTTTATCTGCTGCATCTATAGGGCTTTTGGTTTGGTGGGGAGCAGGGGAGGTCATATCGGGTGAAACCTCGCCAGGAACACTCATTGCTTTTATCATGTATATCAACATGTTGTTTCGTCCTATCCGCGAGCTCGCGGATAAGTTCAACACTTTGCAGATGGGGATGTTAAGCTCAGAAAGAATTTTTCTTTTGCTTGACTCTGCGCCTGAAAATAATGAAGTGAAAGGTGGGGGCATTTCTGCATTGCATCTGAAAGGGGCTATTTCTTTTCAAGATGTATTTTTTGCCTATCAGGATGAAAATTGGGTATTGAATAATATCAGTTTTGAGGTAAAACCCGGTAGCACCCTCGCCTTGGTAGGCGCTACAGGTGCCGGGAAAACTTCTGTAATCAGTTTATTGAATCGATTTTATGAAATCAATAAAGGTAAAATTACCATTGATGATATTGATATAAGAGATTATGAATTGTCTTCCTTGAGAAAATCCATTGCGGTGGTTTTACAGGATGTATTTCTGTTTTCAGATACCATTGCAAATAATATTTCCATTCGTAATCAAGAAATTGGTCGCAAAGAAATGATTGAAGCTGCCGCCCGTATTGGTGCTTCAAAATTTATTGAAGACTTGCCCGATCAGTTTGAATTTAATGTGATGGAGAGGGGCGGTATGCTTTCTACCGGTCAGCGTCAACTGATTTCTTTTATCCGTGCATTTGTCCAAAATCCTTCCATTCTGGTCCTAGATGAAGCTACTTCTTCTATCGATAATGAGACCGAAGTACTTATTCAAAGAGCTATTGCCGAACTTACTCGCGGCCGGACTTCTATTATCATTGCCCATCGATTATCTACAATTCTCAACGCTGACCGCATCCTAGTTTTTGAAAAAGGACATATTGTTGAACAAGGTACACATGCAGAATTATTAGCACTAAAGGGTTATTATCATCAGCTGTATCATATTCAGTTTAAAACGGTTTAATTGCCTACCTGATAGTTTATATAGGATGAGGTTAAGGGTATAACTCAATATAATTTGAGGTCGACTAGAATGATTTTTATGGAGGTTTTATCTAAAAATTATCTTTTATCGGCTTATTATTTGCAAATGGCTCCAATGTCTTTTTTGGCCTCTGTATGTCCCATAGATGCCGCTTTTTTTATGTCTTCACAACATTCCTTTTTATTGCCTAGCTTGAAATTGCACATACTGCGTTTGTAAAACAAATCTGCTTCAGGATTTATATGGATTGCTTCAGTAAAATCGTGTTTTGCCAATTCGAATTTTTGTGTTTCAAATTCATATTTGGCGCGATTTACAAACATAGAAAAATCGGTGATCTTAAGTTCTTCAGCTTTTTGGTAATCCTGCATCGCCAAAGAAATTTTTGACTTCCCTTGCAACATATACAAATGGCCACGTTCCAGATAAATTTGCCCATTTTGATTGTCGTATTGTATTGCTTTTGAAAAATCTTTTAGGGCATGAATCACATCATTTTTTTTCCTGAATATCAATGCTCTTTGTATATATACATTGGCATCTTTGCTTTTATAAACATCAATTAAGCTGCATAAATCCGTATATGCGTTGTTGTCATTGCCTAAAATTGCGTAGCATTTGGATCGAAAATGGAGTAGTTGTTCGCTTTGAAATCCTTTGGAAACAGCTGATGAAAAGTCTATTATGGCTTCCTTGTATTTTTTTTGCGAATAATATAGCGCACCTCTTTCATAATAGGTATTGGCATATGTGGGTTTCAATTCAATACCTTTTGAATAATATTCGATCGCTACAGTTGATTTCTGCTCCTTTTCTGCCATCTTTCCCATTTGGATATATACCTCCGGATTTGAAGTGTTTAATTCAATGGCTTTGGTAAAATCTTTCATCGCAGCTTCTGTTTTATCGGATAGCATATACATCTGTCCTCTTCGGTTGTAAACCTCTAAATAATTGGGGTTGAGTTTTAAAACCATAGCAAAATCAGACAAAGCAGATTTTTCATCTTTGCCATTTGCCTCTATTAATGCCCGGGAAAAATAGGCATCGGTGTAATTGGGGTTGTACTTTATCGCTAAATTGTAATTTTCAATAGCGGCTTTTATATTTCCTAATTTTTCAAAACATTTTCCTCGCATCAAATAGGAGTCGAAATTTTGCATAGAAGCCTTGATGGCCTGATCAAAATCCTTGATGGCATCGGCATAGTTTTCTGATTTAAACTTTTCTTCACCTTTTTCATGAAAGACATAGGCCGGCTGTGAATAGGAATTAGCACAAATAAAAAGCGTACAAATGCAGATGAGGGATACTTTCATATTGTTCTTTTAAATGGATTAGGGATGTGGTTTCCAGAAGCAAAATTACAATTAATTCAATCTGTGCATGGCTAAATCCCAATTGTGCTTTTATTTTCTGATAAATTTCCTATTTTAACAAATTCTTACAATATTTGCACATAATTAAAATGATTCGCTACATCAACGCTTTTTGTAATTTTCTATTTTCGGTGATGAAAAAACCTTATAAACATTGAATTGAATGAGAAAAACTTCTGCCATTCTGTTATATATTATAATTTTCTTTGCTTTTCATTTTGCTGCTTTTGCCCAGGTACCGCAGGCAATTAGTTATCAGTCTGTAGCTAGAAATCCTTCAACTCAAAAGGTTCTTCCCAATCAAAATGTAAGTATTCGTTTTTCAATACGTTCTGGTTCTGCCAGTGGTCCTGTGCAATATTCAGAATATCAAACAGTTGGTACCACTCCTCAGGGTTTATTTAATGTAAGTATAGGAAGGGGAACGCCTCTTTCGGGTAGTTTTTCTGCCATTCAATGGAGTGATGGCAATCAATGGATGGAAGTTTCTATTGATCCCAACGCAGGTACAAATTTTACAATTCTTGAAAATGCCTCCATGGTGAGTGTGCCATATGCCCAATATGTAGAAACTTCTGCCTCTCTTCCTAAGGCGGGTCCACAAGGACCTACAGGTGCAGTAGGTTCTATGGGTGTTGCAGGTCCCATGGGTCCTAAAGGGATTTCTGGTCCAACAGGCCCACAGGGGCCAAGCGGCTTGAATGGTTTAGATGGGGTAAATGGTGCCAATGGTGTGAATGGAACCAATGGTGTGAATGGTGCAACCGGCCCTGCAGGTCTTGCCGGAGTCAATGGCGTAAATGGTGCAACAGGCTCTCAAGGAATAGCCGGTGTTCCCGGAAGTGCCGGTCCTGCCGGTCCGCCTAACATGGTCGGTACCAAAAATAGAATAGCTAAATTTTCATCAGCCAATTCAGCCACAAATTCACAGATAATTGATACGGCATCCCGAATAGGAATCAATACGTCCACGCCACATGCTTCTTCCATTTTAGATTTAAGCTCCACAAAAAGAGGTTTCTTATTGCCACGCCTCACAGAATCTCAAAGGGATGCTATTGTTAATCCTGCAACAGGACT